>Ga0207421_10001591_pt1 | contig 28880 bp, 28 predicted proteins | sample SodLakKL_010_SED_4_FD_187542 | JGI IMG/M metagenome (GOLD analysis project Ga0207421, IMG submission 187542) | Alkaline sediment microbial communities from Lake Tanatar, Kulunda Steppe, Russia - 8KL_010_SED (SPAdes) (version 2) | ecosystem: Environmental > Aquatic > Non-marine Saline and...
ATAGGGGCGATCCGAAGTAATGGCATCAAAAGCATCGGCTATGCTGACAATCCTGGAAAATATGGGTATCTGATCCTGCTTCAACCCTGTTGGATAACCTTTACCATCATAGCGTTCATGATGATACAATACCCCTTCGCTAATCTTATCAGCAAAATGGGCTGGTTTAACTTTTTTTAGTATCTTGAAACCAATATCCGGGTGCTTCTTAATGATTTCCCACTCTTCATTACTTAATGACCCGGGTTGCAATAATACGGAGTCATTAATGCCAATTTTTCCCACATCGTGTAACAGGGCTGTCCATTCAAGGACTTTTAAATCTTCCGTCGATAATCCAAGCTTATTACCAATTCTTAAAGAAATATTAGTTACATTTTCAGAGTGTTTCCGCGCAAATGGTTCCCGCGCATCAAGAGCAGAAATCAAAACATATGCTATGCTTTCAAGAAGCTGCTTGTTTTCACTATACAACCTGCTGTTTTCAAGAGTCACTGCCATATGACCGGCAAAATACATGATCATTTCCATGTCATTTGGCGTGAAGTTCCCATTATCAGGTTTGTTTACCAGTTCGAGGCAACCGATGGTTTTGTTTTCCACCTTTAGTGGAATACAGAGGATAGACTTTGTTGTAAATCCCGTCACCTCATCAAAATGATATGCCCAACAGGGCTCGCTCTTAACATTATCGACCATAACCGGTTTACCGTTTGTCACAACTTTACCCGCCAGGCCTTCGCCATTCTTTAATGATAAATTTTGCATCAATTCTTTTTTTACGCCCTGCACTTCAACCGGCACCAGGCGATTGTCTTCCATTAATAACCAGAGTGTTCCTGCTTCCGATCCGACAACTTCCATGGACTTTTTAAGAACAAGAGACAATAACTCGCCTCTTTCCAGTTGAGCATTAAACATCCGAATACATTCAAGTATTGATTCTATCTGGTTTTTAGTTATGTTATCCATAAACCTTCCTCAGCGCTTTTGTTTTCTATTTACCTCTTACCCCCAAAAGTATTCGACATGATTTTCAGTATGCCTCCATACTATAAGCAAATTTATAAAAAGATTTGACCAGGATTCTTACAAAATGATCCTGGTTAACACCGTTATAAAAACCGATCAAAACCTGGTTTCAATGTTCTATTCACCAAGATCCAGGATCCTTAAAAGTTTCTCCAACTTAAATAAATCTTTTTCATCGTAGATATGACCGTTTAACCGGTCCTGATCAAACCAGAGGTACAAGTCGATCACGGGCAAGTCGTTTTCCAAGCGGACCATATTTTGAATGCGGCGTATTTTACCGGAACTGGTAATTACGTGCCCAGTTAAAGTAATAAATAGATCATTGATGCCCCTGCCCGGATCCATGTTAGTCAAGGCTAAAACATTGGGCACAACCCGGTTTGGATTTGCGCTTTTAAATTGCTTAATGGCTTCATAAATATGCCTGGCAATAGAATTGTAGATTGGGTCAATGTTTTTCCAGGCCAAAGGCATAAGTTCAAGCGTCTTTTCTTCAAGGCAGCAAACCAGGTCAGCTCCGGAATAAACTTCGAAATCAACGGTTTTAATATCCCCTTCCGGTATTTTAACTACCTTCAACCCTTTACCTTCCAGGTAGCTCCTTACCGCTCTTTCACCGGATTTCGCCAAGCTATCCCCCCCAAGCAGGTCCTACCAGTTGCTCCAATCGGACAGGAAATTGGTTAGTTCCCGTTTTTTAGCCTGTTTGTCCCTTTTGTAGTCCGCCTCAATTTCAGTAATAATGTCGGTTGGCAAACTGTGGCTTTTTAATTCGTCGCTCATTTGATCGAGGAGGTTGTAAAAAATCACATCGGCACGATCTTCCACTTTTTGAATCTCTTTCATATATTTATTTACCAGCTGCAGCTGGAAAATAAGCCCGCCACTACCCTGTTCATATTCTTTGAGGGCATTATTGAAGAGGGTCCTCAGTTCAGTTTCAATTTGATCTTCCAGGGCGGCAAATTTAGGATTGTATTTGTTAACAATGCTTTCCTGTGTAACCGGTAGTAAAGCAGGGTCCGATCCCGCTTCTGAGCCGTTTGTCGGACGTGCTGGTTCTTCTTCAAGCAGCCAGGAATCCGGCCCTGTTTCATCGACGTCGATGCTCCCGCCAGTTAATGAGGCGCCACTAAAAGTAATTATCACCAGTGCGGTAACCAGCATTAACACCATCGGAACAAATATCCGTCTTAAAAATGGTTTTTTGATCCTGGCAGCAGGCTCCGGTCCATCCTTTAAGGAGCTTGCCTGCCTAAAAACCGCTTCATCAAGACGGGAACGGCAGTACCTGCACTTGATAGCTTTAGTCTTAACCAGTTCCCTGCAGAAAGGGCATTCCTTGTTTTCGGCTTTGTCCATGTAGCTGTCTCCCGGATCTGTATTTTATAATTAAACACAACTCGCATAATTTTCCCTTCTTATAAAATACCACAAAATGTAGTTTTTGGTCATATCTATTTCCTGGACAGGCCTTTTGATTGGAGATTTAAGGCATATAATAAATAATGTAATAATCTTGTAATATTCAAGTTATATACTAAGGGTTAAAGTATTTTAGTTTCCCCTATTAACAGTAAGTTAAACGAAAATAGTGCTTTATTTAAAACTGGTTCACCTGGAGGCAGCCCTTATGATGTTATGTGCCATCGTTAAAGGAACAGATGCTTATAACAATTTTTAATATAAGGGCTGATAGATAATATGGCATCTGAGAAGCAAAGACGCTGCTTTACATTCATGGTCATTCCCCATTCTGAGGAAGCTACTTTCAGTTTAAAAATTCCCCTTTATGCTGTCCAGATAGCAGCCGTCGGTTTAACTTTGGCTGCAGTCGGATTTAGTTTCCTGGGTTATTCATACCTGAAAGCTGCAGCAGAAGCCAGTCAGCTCGAGCATTTGCGGCAGTTAAACCGGGCCCAGCAGGAAGAAATTGATGCACTTGCCATAGAAACCGAGCAGGCTATGAATGAGATAGAAGAACTGGATTATTTAATTGAAAACATCACAAAAAAAATTGACGATGTTGAAATCCTTGAAGACATGGATAGTTTACAAAAGAAAGTTCAGGAAAACCGAACTTACTTATTTTCAGCGGAAGTAGCTCTCCCTGAGCGTGAATCAACACCTTCTAATTCATTTAACAGCGCCGTCACCTATAATTATCAAACCATACCCGAGCACCCGGAACCAAATTATTCCATAACAAAAGATGTCAGCGCACTCTCTTCTACATCAGGTCTGGTTCTTGAACGAGCCATAGATAATTTAACTACCCTGCATTACATCATACCGGAGCAACTTGACACCCTGGATAAAGTTGAAGATTACATCGGCAAAATTGAATCCAAGCTGGAAGAGATCGAATCTAAGCCGTCTCTATGGCCGGCCAGAGGCCGTATAACTTCCGGGTTTGGAGCAAGAAATATCCCTTACGGCAGCGGTTACCAGTTTCATACCGGGGTAGACATAGCCGGTTCACACGGTTCAAGAATCCGGGCTGCTGCCCAGGGCGAAGTTTCTTTTTCGGGTTACCGCGGCAGCCTGGGTAACCTGCTGATTATCGATCACGGTTACGGCTATAAAACCTATTATGCCCACCTGGCCAATTTTGCTGTCAGTAAAGGGGACAGGGTAGAAAAGGGAGAAACTATCGGTTACATGGGAGCATCTGGACGCACCACGGGGACGCACCTTCATTATGAAGTGCATTACAAGGGCTCACCGGTTAACCCTGTTCGTTACATGGAAGAGCACTGATCGGATATTATAAGAACTTCTTCTCCGGCAACCAGCTACAAATATCTTGCTAATCCTTAAAAAAATTTCTGACAAAAAAAATATAAACTCCAACAAAAGTAACCAAGACAATCCCAATGAATATGATTGCGTTGATATACATCCCGATGTCGAACATGAAATCACTCCAGTGTTGTAAAGTTTAAGGCCTGACAAACTGTTTTTATTTCTGCTAAAGTTTTGCCATTTTCCACACAAGCAAACATACCTCAACCTGTTGGATCGGAAATATTCCAAACCTTTTTGCGCAAACTTTAAGCTTTACTTCGTCAAACTTTTCAGAATTCCTTGTATATACTTTATAATATGGCAGTTTTTTTTACAACACAAAATTCAAAGCAAGTTATTATATAATAAGAGAAAATAAAATCATGCTACCGGAATACTGAACTGACCTAGCTTTTCGCAATGCTAAAAGTATAAAAAAATTATTCTCCGGCTTTAAGGGTTCCCTCATCAACCATAGCCTGCAGAGATTCATCTAAAGCCTGCAGGGTCTGGTCGACTGTTTCAATGGTATGGTAGACAGAAAAGATAAATATGGAGCCCAACAAGTTGGAAATACCGCGATAAAGAAGGTGGAGCAGAAGGCGGTTGTAGACCGGCAGGGCGTCTGGATCGGTAAGCCTGCCCGGATCTTTCACCGGCGGCAAAGTATCATCGGCGGGCTCCGAATCAACTGGTCCGAGGTATAAATAAGCAATAGATGATTTACCGTAAAAAGCCCCGCTGATACCTTTCTGTTTAAGTATTTTATTGCCCTCCCGGCGCAGATAAGCGGCTGCTTCAGCTGCTTTTTGCTGGGGCTCACCGGTTTTCAACAACCTGCAGGCTGCGATACCGGCAGCAGCTGTCAAGGGATTAGCATTCCAGGTTCCGCCATGCATTACCTGTCTGCCGGGAACCCCGCCCGGCCGTAAGGGTTCAAAAATTTCCGGCCTGCCCACTAAAGCGCCGGCGCTCACCCCCCCACCGAGACACTTGCCCAGGGAAGTAAGATCGGGTTTTACCCCGGTTAATGACTGCCATCCTCCCGGAGCAACCCTGAACCCGGTAACAACTTCATCAAGGACCCATACAGTCCTATATTTTTTAGTCATTTCAGGAATTTGCCTTACGAATTCTGGATCTATTGGGGTTCGACCGCCCAGGAACGCACCACCTGCTTCGGTGAATAAGACAGCATACTTTTCACTGGACAGTTCTTCTTCAAGCCTGCCTGGATCGTTTTGAGGAATAATGGTTACCTGATCATGATTGACTCCAGATTCTGCCGGAGAAGCCAGTTCGTCAGACCAGCCGTGGTAATGTTTCTCAAAACGCAGCACCCTGTTTCGCCCGGTGTACACCCGGGCCAACCTTACGGCCATCATGTTGGCCTCATTTCCGCAGGGAAAAAACAAGACCCTTTCAGCGCCCGGCATCATCTGCTGGATCAACTCTGCCCACTCTACTTCCAGGGTATGGTTTTCTCCAAAAAGGACTCCCCTGGCTATCTGTTCCTGCACAGCGCTGACAACATCCCGGTGGTTGTGCCCTAGCAGCAGCGCTCCATGCCCGAGGACATAATCGATGTACGCATTGCCATCTAAATCCCACTTTTTAACCCCATCGGCATGACTTATATATGGCCGGTAGGGATTAAAGATACGGGCAAAGTGGGTGGCGCCTTCTGATGTAAAGACTTTTTTGCCCCGTTCATGCCACTGCGCCGACTCCTGATGTTGAGCCTTGTATTGCTCTAGCAAATCATCTTTGTGGTTCATCATTTTCACCTCACCAATCATGGTTCATCACTTGGCCCGATCAGGCTTTATCGGGATCGATCCTGGGCCCGGCACAGCTATAAACCAGGCCCTCCTCCAGGATGCCGGGGAAACGTTTATCTCTGTTACGCTTCTCTTCAGACTCTGCCGGCTTTTCTTCACTGCCAGGCAGTGAAAGTGGTTTCATACCTGTCAAACAGGTATTTAAGTCTTCATTTTTCACTATGCTTCAACCTCCGCGTATCATTCCACATATCATGCTGAAACAATTATTCAAGGCTAACAGGCAGATCCCCTGCAGAAAAGCGAAAAACAGACCTTGTTTATTTAAGCGGGGGCAACGTAAAGCCGGAATATTTTCAACACCTGCCTGTCATCATCCGGTCTATGTTAATATCAAACCTGCTTCACTTTTTAATCTAAAATTTAATACTTACTTAAAACCCCGATTTTATTTAACATCAAAATCATATTATTCCATACTACTTTATTTTTATAGTAAATTTAATTATTATTTACAGAATATTTACTGTTTGTCGCAGGAGAATTATTATGATTCTTAGAAGTTGCTTCAGGAAGTACTTAAATTTAGTATAGACAATTAAATTATTTTATCCTATTCCTTTATGTTTGAAAAAGCGTTAGGGGGTGGTATTTGAGGGGATAACCAATCGTTAATTCTTCTCAAGAACAAAATACACCAAATCTTTTAAGGGGGTTTAAGAATGTGGAAAAAAAGCCTTGGCTTGTTTGTAGTTTTCCTGGTGCTGGTGGGATCATTTGCCCTGGCAGGCTGTGAACCACCGGAGGAAGAGGTTGTAGAAGAAGACCCGGAAGTAGTTAATCCGGCTATTGAACAGCGCGACAACACCTTCATCTTTGGGACCCATGAGCACAGCGGCATTTTCAACCCGGCCCTGTATGCCACCGTTTATGACGCCTGGGTCAATGAGTTGATCTTCGACACCTTGCTTTCAGTTGAAGACGACGGCACCCTGACCACGGACCACCGGTCACTGGCCGAAGAGGTTGAATTTGATGAAGAGGAATTGACCTACACCTATTATCTGCGTGAAGGTGTAGAATTTCATGACGGCGAAGAATTGACCGCAGAAGACGTAGAATTTACCTGGTATGCCCACGCTCACCCGCAGTATGACGGCCCGCGTGGGGGTTATGTTGAAAATATAATCGGTGCTGAAGATTTCCGCGCCGGGGAAACTGATGAAATTGAAGGAATCACAGTTGTTGATCCCTACACTATCGAAGTGCAAACTGAAGAGCCCCTGGCGCCGGAATTACAGCAGCTCGACCTGAACCTGCCGATCATGCCCAAACACTACTATGAATGGGATTTTGACGATGAAGAAGCCTATGATGATCATTTTGTAGCCCTGAACACTGATCCGGTGGGCAGCGGTCCTTTCGAGTTCGCCGGGTACTCTCCTGATGAAAGGGTCGAACTGACCGCTTTCGAAAACTATTTCCTCGGAGCTCCAGAGATTGATGATCTGATCCTGGAAGAAGTCCCGATGGATGCCAACATTCCAGAACTGGACGCCGGCGGTATCGATGCAGTAGACTACACTGAAACACCGGAAGATGTTGCCATGATGGAAGAAGTCGACCATGCCTATATCCATTCCCACTTGAACAACGGTTACTCCTATATTGGCATTCACCATGAACACCCGGTCCTGGAAAACCAGAAAGTCAGGCAGGCCCTGATGTATGGCTTCCAGAGGGTTGACTGGATCGACTCCTTCTTTGAAGGTCTCGGCTCCCCGGCTCATGCTCCTGTAGCCCCGGCTTCCTGGGCATACCCGGGTGATGATGCTTTTGAGCACTATGAATACGACCCCGACAAAGCTCACGAACTCCTGGATGACGCCGGCTATGACGAATGGTGCGAGGATGATCAGTGGCGGTTAGACGAAGATGGTGAACCGATCGAGTTAACTTACGAAACCTACGACGATGCCGCCTGGTCACAGGAAATGCCGGTCATGGCCCAGGATAACTGGGAAGACCTGGGTATTAAGCTGAATATTGACATGTCCGAATTCACTACGCTCCAGGAAAGAGTCACAGTGGAGCAGGAATTCGATCTCTTCAACATGGCCTGGAGCCTGCGCGCTGATCCGGATCCCTATGACACCTTTAGCGTAGAGAGGACTGACCCGGGCGAATTTAATTCCGGTCAGTATCACAACGAAACCGTGGAAGAGCTGATGGAAGAAGGCCGGGAGACTTTTGACCGGGAAGAAAGAGAAGAAATCTACGAAGAGCTCTTCAAGAAGTTAAATGAAGATCTTCCGTACCTGTTTGTCTACTTCAGGGAAGAACACTTCGGGGTAAATGATCGCGTTAACAACTTCAACCCCTCCGAATTCCAGAGCTGGACCTGGAATGCTCATGAAATCTCGGTAGACTACTAAGAAAAATCCGGATCAAACCTGTTTCAAGGCTGAATCCGGCTTACCCCGGGCGGGCTTACTGTCAAAAGGTGCCGCCCGGGGACTATTAACGCAGTTTGGTAACATGCTGAGGAGGAAGTAACGTGGGTAAATTTATTTTGCGGCGACTGCTGCTGCAGTTCCCCATCCTTCTTTTTGGGGTCAGCATATTATTGTTTGCCATTTTTCAGATGGCACCTGGCAATCCCCTGGCCCAGTTCTATGCCCAGCCGGGAATGACCGTGGAACAAATCGAGCGGATCGCCGAATCGATGGGCGTTCACAGGCACCCCGTCGAGCAGTATTTCGACTGGCTGGGGAGCTTGCTGCAGGGAGACCTGGGTGTTTCTTTCGAGCTCAGGGTTCCCGTAACCGATGCCATTGGCCACAGGCTGTTCCCCACGTTCCTGCTTGCTTTCTCCTCTCTCATCCTGAGCCTTATTGTTGCCATTCCGGCCGGAATCATATCAGCCACCAGGCAGTATTCAAATATTGATTACTCGTTAACCACTTTTGCCTTTATCGGCATATCAATACCAAACTTTTTCTTCGGGCTGCTGTTGATGTTTATCGTCGGCCTCAGGCTGGGCTGGCTGCCCATCTCGGGAATGACAACAGCAGGTGTGGAATACACTCCTTTCTGGCAGGCTATCGATATCCTGCGACACATGATCTTGCCCATGATCGTTTTGGGCCTCAGTTCTACCGCCCAGTTCATGCGTTACACCCGCTCAAGCATGCTGGAAGTGATCCGCCAGGATTATATCAGAACGGCCCGGGCCAAGGGCCTGAAGGAGCGGGTAGTAATTTACAAGCATGCGTTAAGGAATGCCATGATCCCGATTATTACCTTAATGGGCTTCCAGCTGCCGGTGCTGTTCTCCGGGGCGGTTATCACCGAGCAGGTTTTCGGCTGGCCCGGGATGGGCACCCTGATGCTGAGCGCTGTCTACAGCAGGGACTACCCCCTGCTGATGGGTATCAACATGTTTTTGGCTTTCTTGATTATACTGGGCAACCTTTTGGCCGATATCGCTTATGCTTACGTGGATCCTCGCATCAGGTATGACTGATCTTTTTTAGCTTTTTTTGAGCGGGGAGATCACTTCTCACAGGGGGATGACTGTTTTGGCTGAAAACAAAAATAAACTAAAATATACAGCATTAACCGATGATGCTGCCTTATCGGAAGAGATCCTGACCCCCGGCAAAATTGTCTGGCGCAGGTTGAGAAAAAACAAGCTGGCCATGCTGGGATTTGCCATCCTCTTTCTTTTAATCCTGGGAGCTATTTTTGCCCCCTATTTAACCCCCTATGAGTGGAATGAAACCAATGTTCTTAATACCAATGCCCCGCCGGACAGCGAGCACCTCCTCGGAACGGACAACATGGGCAGGGACACCCTGACCAGGATCCTGTATGCCGGGCGTATTTCTCTGACCGTAGGCCTGGTGTCCACCTCCCTGATTATTTTAATCGGCACCATCTCCGGTGGAGTGGCAGGCTATTACGGCGGAACAGTGGACAATATAATTATGCGCATCGCCGATGTCTTTATGTCTATGCCGTTTTTACCCCTGGCTATAACCATGGTAGCCATATTCGGCGCCCATATGTTCAACATCATGCTGGTCATCGGCATCCTGGGCTGGCCCAGCCTGGCCCGCCTGGTCAGGGGTGAGATATTGTCACTAAAAGAACAGGAGTTCATGGAAGCAGCAAGGGCGCTCGGCATTAAGGACAGGAACCAGATTTTCCGGCATCTGCTGCCCAACACCATGGCCCCGATCATCGTGGCCGGAACCCTGGGAATCGCCACCGCCATTATCCTGGAAGCCGCTTTAAGCTTCCTGGGCATGGGCGTCAACCCGCCCACCCCCACCTGGGGCAACATGCTCCGGGCGGCCCAGTCGATGTATGTCCTTCAGAACCGGTGGTGGTTGTGGATTCCGCCGGGCATCAGTATCTTTATCGCTGTAATGAGTTTAAACCTGGTCGGCGATGCTCTCAGGGATGCTCTTGATCCCCGGCTGAAAGAATAAAGGAGGGCCCGGATTGGATAACAGTTTATTGAAAGTCGAAAATCTAAAAACCTACTTCTACACCGAAGACGGCGTCGTCCGGGCGGTTGATGGGGTCGATTTTTCTGTGCACAGAAAACAAACCGTTGGCATCGTGGGAGAATCAGGCTGCGGAAAAAGCATTACCTCCATGTCCATCATGGGCCTTATCCCCAGACCTCCGGGCCGGATCGAAAGAGGAAGAATCCTTTTTAACAATGAAGATCTTTTAACTTATCCGGAAAGCAAAATGCGCAGGATCAGGGGCAATGAAATCTCGATGATCTTCCAGGAACCCATGACCTCACTTAACCCGGTTTATACGGTTGGCGACCAAATCGTGGAAGCGTTGATTCTGCACAGGCGCTATTCTCCCAGGGAAGCCCGGGAACAAGCCGTTGAAGCCCTGGAAAGGGTCAGGGTCCCACGAGCGGAAAAAGTGGTCGATGAATACCCGCACCAGCTCAGTGGCGGAATGCGGCAAAGAGCCATGATAGCCATGGCCCTGGCCTGCTATCCCAAGCTTTTGATTGCCGATGAGCCGACCACCGCCCTGGATGTTACCATCCAGGCCCAGATTTTGGATTTAATCAACGACCTTAAAGAAGAGTTTAATACCGGGATCATCCTGATTACTCACGACCTGGGCGTTATAGCCGAAATGTCCGACCAGGTAGTAGTGATGTATGCAGGGCGGGTAGTAGAGCAAGCGGATGTCTACACAATTTTTCAAAATCCAAAGCATCCATACACCATTGGCCTGAAAAGTTCCATTCCAGACGTAAAAACGAAAAAACCACGCCTGGCAGTTGTCAGGGGTTCAGTCCCAAGCCCCCTTAACACTCCCCCGGGATGCGCTTTTCACCCCCGCTGCGACTATGTTATGGACATCTGCTCAACAAAAGTGCCGGCCCTGGCAGAAGTAGACAGCGGTCACCTGGCCCGCTGCTTTCTGCATACTGACCTTGAGGAGGTGCAGTAATGGCTGCAAATAACCTTGCGATGGATGTCAGAAACCTGAAAAAATATTTTCCCATCTGGGGTGGTATCCTGAAAAGGGTTGTCGGCTGGGTCCAGGCCGTTGATGATATCAGTTTTGAGATCAAGAAGGGAGAAACTTTCGGCCTGGTCGGAGAATCAGGCTGCGGCAAATCAACTGTGGGACGAACCATCCTGCGCCTTCTTGATAAATCCGGTGGTGATGTTTTCTATAACGGCAAGAATATCTTTGAACTGAACCGGCGGGAATTAACCAGATTGAGGCAGGAGATGCAGATCATATTCCAGGACCCTTACAGCTCTTTAAACCCAAGGCTTACCGTTTCTGATCTAGTCGGTGAGGCCCTTAAAGAACATAATCTGGTCAATGGCAAAGGTCGGTCTTCCCGGGTCCGCGATACGATAGAAAAATGCGGCCTCCAACCCCATCACTTAAGAAGGTACCCGCATGAGTTTAGTGGAGGGCAGCGCCAGAGGATCGGTATCGCCAGGGCCCTGGCCCTCAATCCAGAATTTATCGTTTGTGACGAACCTGTTTCAGCGTTGGATGTTTCCATCCAATCGCAAATCCTGAACCTGTTGCTGGACCTCCAGGAAGAAATGGGGTTGACCTACCTTTTTATTTCACATGATCTCAGCGTGGTCAGACACATTAGCAACCGGGTCGGGGTAATGTACCTGGGCAACCTGGTAGAGGTTGCGAAAGTGGACAGCATGTTTACCAGTCCCCTTCACCCCTACACCAGGGCCCTGCTTGCCGCTATCCCCGTACCCGACCCAGGAGAGAAAAGAGAAAAAATAATCCTCAAGGGCAATATCCCCAGTCCCGCCAACCCTCCCGAGGGCTGCAAATTCAACACCCGCTGCCCGGAGGCGGAAGGCATCTGCCGGAATAAAGCGCCTGTACTGAAAGAAGTTGAACCGGATCACCGGGTTGCCTGCCACCTGGTCAAGAACGGCAGGTAAATGATAAAATTTACCTGGGAGGCATAATGCAGATGTATTTGAACCATAAGCCTGATATCGAACAAGGCGAACAGCCCTTAAACTCAACCCGGGAGCGAACGGGAGCAAAGCCGGCAATGGAAGAAAACTCGAAAATGATCGACTGGTTGGATATCCTGGCTCTGATTATAGCGGGAGCGCAGGTTTTAGCGCCGAGGGCTTTAATACTGATCTTGATGTATTCAATGATCGGACTGTTTTTCTACTGGTTTGTGGCCAATTAATACCGGCTCAAAAAAGAAACCGCCTGAACAATGCGGTTTCCTATGCAATCCCCTTTTTATATATTGCTATTATCTATCTTTTGGTGTTTTATTATTATCTATTCTGTCCAGAATGTAAGCTGGCTATTTATATCTTCATACGGGTGCCATCTCTTAGAAAACCATTGGACTGATCTTAAACTAACCGGCTGCTTCAGCATATATATCCTCAAAAAAGTGGCAGGCTGCCTGGTGTCCCTCTTTCATTTCCCCGGCCGACCTCAACTCCGGCACCTCTGTCTTACAGATGTCCTGCGCATAAGGGCAGCGGGTATGGAACCGGCATCCCTCGGGAGGATCCAGTGAAGAAGGCACATCACCGGTTAGCACTATTCTTTCCCTTTTCTGGCTCGGCCTGAGAACCGGTATGGCTGATAGCAGAGCCTTCGTATAAGGGTGCCGGGCCTGTTCAAAAAGCGACTTTTTATCAGCTACTTCCATAATCCGCCCCAGGTACATTACGATAACCCGGTCTGAAATGTGACGGACCACACCCAGATCATGTGAAATAAACAGGTATGTAAGTTGAAACTCTTTTTGGAGTCTTTTTAAGAGGTTTAAAATCTGGGCCCTGATCGAAACATCGAGGGCAGAAACTGCCTCATCACAGATAATCAGGTTCGGATTTAAAGACAGCGCCCTGGCAATTCCAATCCTCTGGCGCTGCCCACCGCTGAATTCATGCGGGTAACGGTCGGCCTGGTGCTCCTTCAAACCCACCGTATCAAGCAGTTCCAGGGCTCTCTGCCGGTGCTGCCCGGAGGGCACAATGTTTTGTATCAAGAGCGCTTCTTCAAGGACCTGGATCACCGTCTGGCGGGGGTTGATTGAAGCAAAGGGGTCCTGGAAAATAATCTGCAGGTGCTTACGGGTAGAGCGCATTTCTTTCTTGTTAAGGCTGGTCAGGTTGACGCCCTTGTAATAGACTTCTCCTGCTGTGGGCTGTTCCAGGCGCAATATAGCCCTGCCTGCTGTGGATTTACCGCAGCCGGATTCGCCAACCAGGCTAACAGTTTCCCCTTCAAAAACAGAAAAAGAGATGCCGTCCACGGCCTTGACATGGTTGACTGTCCGGCCCAGGAAACCGCCCTTGATCGGAAAATATACTTTAAGATTTTCTACTTTAAGCAGTTCTTTGTTATCCATTGTTTCTAAAGCGCTATCCATGGTAGGCCACCTCTTTGCTGCCTTTCCAACCGTCGGAGTAGATCCAGCATCGCACCGCCCTGGTATTATCCAGGGTTTTCAGATCGGGATTCTGCTGCCGGCAAATCTCCTCGGCGTATGAACAGCGCGGAGAAAAGCGGCAGCCCTGCGGCATCTCAATAGGACTGGGCACGTAACCCAGGATCGCTTCCAGCTCTTCCTTTTCTTGATCATGCCGGGGCAGAGAATTAAACAGCCCTGCTGTATAAGGGTGCCTGGGCCTTTCAAACAATTCTTCGGCATCAGCCTGTTCTACAATGTTTCCGCAGTACATTACGGCCACCCGGTCGCAGGTTTCGGCAACAATTCCCAGGTCGTGAGTAATGATAATAACGGACATATGCAGTTTGGTCTGCAGATCCTTAATCAGCTCCAGGATCTGGGCCTGAATGGTCACATCCAGAGCCGTGGTCGGTTCATCGGCAACAAGCAAATCCGGTCGGCAGGCCAGGGCCATGGCAATCATCACCCGCTGACGCATCCCGCCGGAAAGCTCATAAGGATACTGGTGCAACCTCTTTTCAGGAGAAGGAATCCCGACCAACCTTAGCATTTCAAGGGATTTCTGGTAAGCATCTTTTTTGCCCATATTCTGATGGACCCGGTAAGACTCGCTGATCTGTTCCCCAATCGTATAAACCGGGTTTAAAGAAGTCATCGGCTCCTGAAAAATCATGGAAATATTATTGCCCCTGATGTCGCGCATCTCTTTTTCGCTTTTTTGGAGCAGGTTTACATTGTTGAAGAGTATTTCACCGCCCACTATTTTACCGGGCTCCTCCAGCAGCTGCAGGATCGACAGGGCCATGACGCTCTTGCCGCATCCTGACTCGCCTACCACACCAAGGGTTTTGCCTTTTGGCACATCAAGGGTAACCCCGTCCACAGCTTTCACTTCTCCTCTGTCTATAAAAAACGAGGTCCGGAGATCTTTAATCTGCAGAATAGGTTCCACCGAACTCAAATCGTTACACCTCTTTAAAAACAATTAATTTAGTTCAATCCTCTTATTCAGGTAACGGTAAGATATATCGACCAGCAGGTTTACTCCCACAAAGATCAGGGCAAAAATCAGCACAATTCCCTGGACCACTGGAAAATCTCGGGCCCTGATGGCATCGATAGCCAGCCTGCCCATGCCGTTTACAGCAAAAACAGTTTCCACCAGCACTGTCCCTGAAAGCAGCATACCCATCTCGATACCGACTACCGTTACCACGGGAATCAGGGCGTTTTTCAGGCCGTGCTTGTAAATGACCACCCTTTCCTTCAAACCTTTGGCCCGGGCCGTCCGGATATAGTCCTGGTTAATCACGTCAAGCATGCTGGACCGGGTCATCCTGGCAATAATAGCCGCGCCGCCGGTACCAAGGGTGATAATCGGTAAAATTCCCTGCTGCCAGGTCCCCCAGCCTGACGGCGGCAGCAGGGCCAGGTCAATGGACACCAGCTTGATTAGCATCAAGCCCAGCCAGAAGTTAGGCATGGAAAAACCGAACAGGGCCGCCAGCATCAAAGTGGCATCGAGCAAGCCGTAGCGGCGGACAGCAGAAACTACGCCTGCCACCAGGCCCAGAATAATGCTTAAGATCATGCTGTAAATCGCCAACCGGATGGTAATCATAATGCGGGGCTGAATCTCGTCCATTACCGGGCGGCTGGTGCGAACGGATTGGCCCAGGTCTCCCTGGAGCAAACTACTCATATACCGCCCGTACTGAACATGGAGAGGATCGTTAAGGCCCAGTCTCTCCCGCATCGCCTCAACCGTGGCTTCCGGAGCGGCTTCACCGGCCATGATCTGGGCCGGATCGCCCGGGATTAAATGAATCAGGGAAAAGACCAGCAGGGTAACCCCCAGGATAACGGGAATGGTTTGAATAAACCTTCTTACAATAAACTGTAGCAATAAATGCCACTCCTTTTCTAAACTCTGGTCCGGGGATCAAAAGCATCCCTTAACCCATCACCAAAAAGGTTAAAAGCCAGCACTACCGAAACAATGGCCAGCCCCGGGAAAAGCGCTACATAAGGATGATCAAACATGTAGCTGCGCCCCTGGCTCAACATGGCCCCCCATTCGGGAGTGGGTGGCTGAGCGCCAAGCCCCAGGAAAGACAGGCCGCTAGCAATCAGGATCGCTATTGCTATCCTGATCGTAGCCTGAACAATTATCGGCGAAACTATATTCGGCAGGATATGTAAGAATATGATGCGCAGGTCGCTTGCCCCCAGGGCCCGGACCGCTTCGATATATTCAAGCTTGCTCACGGCCATGGTGGTTCCCCGGACAATCCTGGCAAAACCGGGAATTGAAAATATACCCACTGCTACAATGACATTATTGATACTGCCCCCCAGCACACTGACCAGGGCGATGGCGAGCAGGATGCCTGGAAAAGCCAGCAGGACATCGACGATGCGCATAATAATAGTATCGAGCAACTTGCCGTAATAACCGGAGAGTATCCCCATGGGTACCCCGATCACCATCCCCACAAAAACAGAAAGGAAGCCGATGTAGAGCGTTATCGACATCCCATGGATCAGGCGCGTAAAAATGTCCCGGCCGTTGTGATCGGTACCCAACCAGAAGTCGGATGAGGGAGGAAGCAATCTTGTGGAATAGTCGACCCTGAGCGGATCATGAACCGTAAACAGGGGGCCGATAAGGGCTACAATAATGAAGATAAGGATCAGGTAACCGCCAATCAGTGCGGTTTTATTCTTTTTAAGCCGTTTATAGATCAGGTGCCAATTTGAAGTACCCTGTATTGCCTGTTCTTGTGCTTCCTGTGTACCGTGGGCCAGATCGCTCATTACTGTCAATCTACTCCTTCAGCGCTTACCTAAAATAGTGGTTGAACAATAATTTAATTGATCTTAAAACATTTTGCAAATATATCTTGTTTTTTCTTGCAACAATATGTATAGTATAAGCAATTATGCTGAATAAATACAGCCTTATTTTAACATTTTTAAAAAAAATTTTTTAAGGTGTTAAAGCTGTCTATTTCGGCATAAAAAACACATATTTAAGGGGGAAGACATAAGTATGAATTTCAAAAGAAAGTCCTGGCTGTTTGTTTTTGTCCTCCTGCTCCTGCCTCTGCTTTTCGTCGGCTGCGATGAAGCAGAAGAGGAACTGGAGGAAGTAGCCGGCGGAGGAGATTTGATGATCGCCACACTCTCAGACGCCGTGTCCCTTGATCCCCACGGATCAAACGATGTGCCTTCAGCCAAAGTTGCCTACAATGTATATGAGTCGCTGGTTTACTTTGATGAAAACAGCGAACTGCAGCCTTTACTGGCAACAGACTGGGAAGCTGTCGACGATCTCACCTGGGAATTTATCCTGCGTGAAGGAGTACAGTTCCATGACGGCACCGATTTTACCGCTGAGGCAGTCAAAGCTTCTTTTGAGCGCCTGCTCGATCCGGACATCGGTTCACCCCGGTTGTTCCTCTTCGAGATGATCGAAGAAGTAGTAGTTGTAGACGATTACACGGTCCAGTTTGTCACTGAATTCCCATTTGCCCCGCTGCCCGCCCACCTGGCTCATAACGGTGGCGCTATTATCAGCCCGACCGCAATCGAAACCGACTACGAAGAAATGGCGGCAGGTAACGAACCCGGTTCGCACCTCTCCACCAACCCGGCCGGAACCGGCTTTTTTAAACTGGAAAGCTGGCAACCGGGCGATCAACTCAAGCTGGTTCGCAATGATGACTACTGGGGTGAAAACGCAAAACTTGACAGCGTTACCTTTAAAGTAGTCCCCGAAAGCCTGACCCGTATTTCTGAACTGGAAACTGAAGTAGCTCATATCGCCGATCCGGTGGAACCGAGCGACATGAGCCGGGTTGATAACATGCCTCACGCATCTATGGACGTCACCTCGGTAACTGTAATGGCTTATGTCGGCTACAACTGCGAAAAAGAACCTTTTGACGATGTCAGGGTCCGCCAGGCTATCTCAATGGCCATCAACAAAGAAGAGATCATTGAAGGAGCCTATGAAGGCACGGCAATCCCGGCCCAGGGACCTATAGCTCCCGGCGTTTTCGGGTTTGATGAAGACATTAGCGGGCTGCCTTATGATATCGATCAAGCCAAAGAACTGCTGGCTGATGCAGGATATGAAGACGGCTTCTCCACTACAATCTGGACCAACGACAACCCGGTCCGGATTATGGCTGCCGAATACATCCAGTCAGAACTGGCAGATCTTAACATCGAAGTGGAAATAGAAGTTCTCGAGTGGGGCGCATACCTGGAAAATACCGCCGCAGGCGAACATGACATGTTCATCCTGGGCTGGTCTACTCCGACCCTGGACGCAGACTATGCCGTCTACGCTCTGTTCCACTCCAACAACATCGGCGATCCCGGTAACCGCTCCTATTACTCCAACGAAGAAGTAGACGAGCTCCTCGACAGGGGCCGCCAGGAACCCGATCCTGACGCGCGCCAGGAAATATACAGCGAACTCCAGGAAATCCTGATTGAAGAAGCGCCGATGCTTTACCTCGTATACAACGAGAACCTGGTCGGCGTAAACGACAATGTTAAAAACTTCTGGGTAACTCCGGCCAGCATGTTCATGCTCCAGGATGTTTACATCGACGAGTAAACTTACCCACAAGTTGCTATTTAAAGAGGCTGCCTTAAAGGCAGCCTCTTTCATTGAAGTTAACTTCTTTCACGCAACCTTTTTTCAATTCTACAACGGTAACAAGCTTTTCAAAGTGATCACTACACAAACCTGAAAATGGCTCAGCCAGGTTAGACTAGATTACCTTACCCTGCACCCGGATTTCCATACCCCGGAATAACCAGTCTCTTTTGCGGTACCATAAATACAGGATACCCAGCTCAGCAAATATTGATAAAGTAATAGCCATCCAGACCCCGTCGGTATCCAGGTTTAACAATAGAGCCAAGAGCAGGGCGAGGGGAATCTTGATCAGCCAGTTGGCAATCAGGGCACTGAACATGTGGGGAAGAGTTTGACCGGCCCCTTTAAATACAGCGGCTATGACATGCAGCGGGCCCATAGCTACCAGGGCCGGGGTGATCATCCTGATATAGGAGATCCCCATTTCAATAACCAGTGGGTCCTCGGCAAATATACCCATAATCGTAGGGGCTGCTGCGAAAGCAATAAAACCCATAGCAGTTTGAATAGTCAGGGCCAGTTTCAAAGCCCGGTTGATCACCTCTTCAGTAAGATCTTGCAGGCGAGCTCCCAGGCTCTGGCCAACCATAGTGGCAGTGCCCATGTTTAAGCCGGCGATAAGAATGAAACAAAAACTGAGCAGGCGCAAACCGATACCGAAAGAAGCCACCGCTTCGGTGCCAAAAAGGGCCACAATCCACATCATGATCGCGCCGGTTAATGGCCTGGTCATGCCCTGCAGGCTGGCCGGCAGGCCGATGACAAGCATTTTTTTGAACATCTCTCCGGACAACCGCAGGCTGAATAACCCGGGCACCTTTAAACCGCTGGGCGAAATACGGCCGCTTAATACCACGTAAAGGATCAGGAAAAAACCCACCGCCCGGGCCAGCAGAGAAGCCAGAGCCGCTCCCAGGATGCCCAGGGGCGGAAAAAACAACCAGCCGAAAATTAGAAAAGGATCGAGGACAATATTAATGATATTTGTAAAAACTAAAATACCCATGGAAGTAAATGAATCGCCTACACCCTGCAGGCAGAAAGCCAGGCCAACCCCGGCATAAAGAAAGAGGAAGCTGCCCCCGGCCACCTGGAGGTAAATCAAGGCCTGGCGATGCACTTCCGGTTCAACCTGGTACAGAGAAAGCACATATTCGCCCAGGGTAAAAATAAAGGTTATGACCAGGGCAGATACCATTATGGCCATCCAAAAAGTATGGCGGGCAACCAGGCATATCCCTTCAATATCACCGCTGCCCCGGTAACGGGATGTTAAAGAAAGAGTAGATACGGTTATCAGCTGAGACAGGGTAAAAAGCATCCAGAAGATATTATGGGATAGGGATAGCGCCGCCAGCGCATCAGTTCCGAGCATACCTACCCAGAAAAAATCGACCAGTTCTAAAGAAGTCTGGAAGATCATAAACATCATGACCGGCCATGACAGATGCCACAAATCACGGTAGATATTTTCTTTTTCCAGGGATACGAGCTTTTTCATATCCTGCGTCTTCCCTTCTCTAGAACATAAACTGCAACAACTATGGTTTGGATCCTGTTTAACCAATACTTCTTCTACCGCCGGCCGGCAAATAGAAACATTCTGCTAAAAACTATACCCCTGCCATTTATCGATATGTACAAAATGTGAGGGCCTGTTTGCCAGCCAAGCAGCAAACAAGCCCTTTTTTCTGCAGCATGCAGAACGGCCGCCAAAAATTACCATGCTTACAGTAACCCGGTCACCGGACCCGGGTTGGTCAGCTGCAATGATCTAATGCAGTTCTTCATCGCCGCCTTCGCGGGCAATAATATCCTGGTAATCATAAGTAAATTCAACCAGCCTGGTTGCCATATAAATCGGGGCCTCAAAACGCAGGGCCAGGGCAATAGCATCACTGGGCCTGGAATCGATGATCCGGCTTTCACCGTTCTGGTTCAGGTAGACTTCGGCATAAAATGTGCTTTCCTTAATATCTGTAATGACTACTTTTTCCATATCGCCACCGAGATTTTCACAAACAGATTTCAGCAGGTCATGAGTCAATGGACGGGGAGGAGTTTCACCCTGTAAAACAATGGCTATAGCCTGCGCTTCAAGAGGACCGATAGATATAGGCAAAACTTTTTTTTCTTCATCATCCATCAGCAAGACCAGGAAATTACCTCCCTGATCGGCCGTTACTGTTTTTACCTCCATTTTAATCACAAATAACATCCCCTCTCAACTCACTTTTCTGTATTCTATCATAGATCAGCGAATCATTAAACCAGGACCCGGGTAAAGACTACCGGGTCTTTTTATCTTCACAGCCTTTTGCATAGGCTTCAGTAAAACGGATTACTGGACAAAAATATAAAAGAATGGCACAAGTTTTTACCACAAATCAGCTTGATTATGTTATATTATTCTATAAAGTCATACTGTTAATCAACTCTACTATAAAGGAGCTTCAATCATGAACCATATCAAAATTGTTACCGATAGCACGGCAGATCTTTCCAGGGAGCAAATTGAAAAATACAGCATCAAAGTTATCCCCCTGATCGTAACTTTCGGCTCCGAATCTTTCGCCGACGGCGTTGACCTTTCAGCGCAAGAGTTTTACAACAAACTCACTTCAAGCAGCGAGCTTCCCAAAACTACCCAGCCATCGCCGGAGATATTCCGCCAGACCTACGAAGAAGTCGCCTCCGGTGACGATGTAGTAATCAGCGCCCATATATCCGGAAAACTTAGCGGCACATTGAATTCGGCTGAAATTGCCTCTAAAATGGTGCAGTCCCGGGTAATCCTCGTGGACACCAAAACCGCCTCCCAGGGCATCGGGCGATCGGTCCTGGTAGCGGCGGAAGCTGCCCGAAGAGAGATGGAACTTGACGATATCATAGCAGTGGTCAATAAATCCATCTCGCAAACCTTCAGTGTCTTTGCCGTAGATACTCTTGAGTTCTTACAGCGCAACGGGCGCATCGGCAAGGCCGCCTCCCTGCTCGGATCACTTCTCCAGATCAGGCCAATCCTTTATGCCGATCCGGACGGAATGGTCGCCCCTTATGACAAGGTGCGCGGACGTTCCCAGGTCATTCCCAGCCTGGTTAATGCCGCTTTGAAAAATGTCTCTACTGATCAGCCGGTTAACCTGTCTGTGGTCCATACCGGGGCCGAAGAAAGCGCCCGGAAACTGCTTCAAGAGCTCCAAAGCCATTACCAGATCGAAGATCTTCATGTCGGCATGGTTGGTCCGGCAATCGGGGCGCATATCGGTCCGGGTGCGGTAGGCCTGATGATTCAGCCCTCATTTGACACCTTGTTGAAATCATAGCGGTATAATTAAGCATGAATAGTGAAAATAACGAACCGGCTCACCTAACAGGGGCCGGTTTTTACTTGTCCATGTGATTTTCCTAAATTAAGGCAATATTGACATATCACTTAATATTATATATAATGGCTAAAAAGATTATTTTGTGAAAGGAGGAGCGCTGTGGAAAGCGTTTACAAGGTTATTGAACTGATTGGAACCAGTGAAAAGTCATGGGAAGAAGCAGCCAGGGTTGCGGTGACTACCGCCTCAAAAACACTTCGCGATTTAAGGGTGGCCGAAGTCAAGGAAATGGATTGCAAGATAGAAGAAGGCAATGTGGTGTTCAGGGTTAAAATGGATGTTTCTTTCAAGTATCAGAGTGAATAACCCCACTTAATAAAAGGATCTGCTTTCCGGGGCAGTTTGGAATGATAGTGGCGTCGCTTGCATGACGCCACTATCATTTTGTGCATACCAAAAACTATGCCTGTTCTAATATTTTATAGTCAGGAAACCCCTTTTCATAATTTATAAAGCTTAATAAAAGCCCCCCACGCCTACTACAATTGAAATTTTTTAGTTTTTTTAGTGGAGTAGTTCAGGAGTAGTTTTATTTTGACAATCAGAACTTGTCAGGGTAGAATGTGTGTAGTATAGCCATTATTAAAATAGATAAACTATTATTGCTTAACGGGAGGTTGAGGAAACTGCAATTATCTACTAAAGTTCGTTATGCCGCACGGGCGATGATCGAGCTGGCTTTGTCTTATAAATCAGAACCGGTGCAACTTAATGACATTGCCTGTAAACAGGATATTTCTGTTAAGTACCTGGAGCAGATCATGGCTCCGCTGAGGGCGCGGGGTTACGTCCGCACCCAAAAAGGCAGTCGGGGCGGTTACCATATGGCCGTAAGCCCCGACTCGATTACGCTCTATGATATTGTTGAAAGCGTGGAAGGCTCTATAGCCCCGGTAGCTTGCGTGGATGACGAACTCTGCGACAGGTGGGACAAGTGCGTAACCCGCTCGGTATGGACAAGGGTAAAAGAAACGATGAAGAATGAACTGCAGGCCCAGACCCTGGCCGAACTGGCCAGTGAACAGGAAAAATTGTACCAGCAGGGTTAAGCCTTTATTCAAATACGGATCAGCTGCGCGCTCAAAATACTGGCATTGCATAGCTGAATGGCAGTAGTTAATGCCCACGTTGACATTAATACTGAGCCGGAATCCAGGTGGGTATTTCGTCTGCCTTTTTTACTTTTCGTGGACGGGGTAGCCTTTTTTATATAGTAATTCCAGGGCCTGCTGCTGCTGATCAGGGCGCCTGAAACCCAGGCGGAGGCTGCCTCCAGCCAGTTCGCGGACGTGCAGTATCTCGATGGCATCGATGTTAATACCGGCATCACCCAGCATCCCGGCCAGGTGCCCGATGGCGCCGGGTGTATCCCTGATTAAAACTATGATTTCATGAAGCTCTGGCAGGATGCCCCGGCCCCGGTAAGGGATATTGCGCCGGTAATCACGAGCTTCTCTGAAAAAGCCTTCAATGGCTTCATCGTTACCTTCATAAAGAAATTTATAAAAGTGGTCGAGGCAATCCTTGAAAGAAGAAAGGGTCTTCAGTAAATATTTTCGGTTGCTAAGGCAAATATCCCGCCAGAGGACGGGATCGCTTAAAGCAATCCTGGTGCTGTCCCGGAAACCGCCTGCAGCCAAAGTCCGGACCAGGTCCATATCCCCGGTGCCGGCCACACTCTGCACCAGGGCTGCTGATGCTACCTGCGGCAGGTGACTTACCGAAGCCACTACTCGATCATGGACTTCCGGATCGAGAATCAGGGGCTGCGCACCCGTTTCTTTAAGCATCTCCTCCAGCTTTTGAATGACATTGTCGGGGCAAAATGGTCCCGGGGTAAGAACATAGATTGCATTTTCCAGCAAGGCGGGATCAGCGCCACCAATACCGCTCACCTCGGATCCGGTCATGGGATGACCGCCAATAAAGTTAATCGAAGCAGGCATAAACTTTTTCATTTTATCCATGATTTTGCTTTTGGTGCTTCCTACGTCTGTAATAACCGTTCCTTCAGCGACTAAAGGCATTATTTGTTCAATCAATTCAATCGTGCCCAGTACAGGAACGGCTAGAATAACCAGGTCGGCTCCGCCGACTGCATCGGCCAGTGAACCGGCAGCCCTGTCCACAACCCCCTTCCTGCAGGCTTCTTCAAGCGAAGCAGAGTCCTGATCGTAACCGACCACCTGCCTGACCAGGCGCCTTTCCCGGAGGGCAATGCCAATAGTCCCGCCGATCAGACCGGTGCCGATCAAAGCAGCCCGGTTATAGAAGAACCCACTTTTATAGGAGCCTGCCGGCACTTAGAGCCACTCCTTTTAAATCTTTGATCAGGCTCTTGAACTGCTCAGGGTTAAGAGACTGTGGTCCATCTGATAAAGCTTCCTCCGGTTTTGGGTGGACTTCGATCATCAGACCATCCGAGCCGGCAGCCAGAGCAGCTTTGCTCATGGCCGGGACCAGGTAGGAATGGCCGGTGCCATGGCTTGGATCGACAATCACCGGCAGGTGGCTTAAATGCTTAACCATAGGTATGGCGCTTAAATCCAGGGTATTCCTGGTATAGGGTTCGAAAGTGCGGATACCTCGTTCACATAAGATTACTTCGTAATTGCCGCCGCTTAGAATGTACTCCGCTGCCATCAGCCACTCCTCAATGGTGGCGGAAAGGCCTCTTTTCAAAAGCACCGGCTTGCGGATCTTGCCCAGTTCTCGAAGAAGATAATAATTCTGCATGTTGCGGGCGCCAACCTGGATGATGTCTGCACAATCGGCCACTTCTTCTACACTGAACTGATCCATAATCTCGGTCACGATCAGCAGGCCTGTTTCAGAGCGGACCTTGTCCAGGTATTTTAAGCCTTCATATTCAAGGCCTTGAAAACTGTAAGGAGAGGTGCGTGGTTTAAAGGCTCCGGCCCTAAAGGCCTGAGCTCCGGCTTCCTTAACCGCTGCAGCAGCTTCCATCAACTGGTCTTCACTTTCCACGGCACAGGGGCCGGCCATAACCACCAGTTCTGATGCCCCTATAGACGTATCGCCCAGCTTGATCACAGTGTTGTCCGGGTGAAATTCCCGGCCGGCCAGTTTGAAAGGCCGGGTAATAAAAACAACCTGTTCCACCTGGGGCATAGCTTCCAGGGCCTGGGCCGCTTCTTCCCGGCGCTGACCGATAACCCCGATAATGGTCCGCCTTTCTCCGCTCGAAAGGTGCACTCCGTAACCCATCTGCTTCAATTTTTCTGTTATCCTGCTGACATCTTCTTCCGAAGCGCCAGGGTTCATAACCACAATCATTGATTTAGTTTCCCCTTTCTATTTTGCAAGTTGCTGTATTTAAAGGAGGAGTTCAGCTATTTGAATGGAATTGGTAGCCGCCCCTTTGCGGATGTTGTCAGCCACAACCCAAAGATTAAGGCCGTGCTCCACCGTATAGTCGGGACGAATGCGGCCCACATAAACGGCATCATCCCCGTCGGCGAATAGAGGCATGGGATATTCCAGTTGATCGGTATTGTCCATTACTATTAAACCGGGCGCATTATTAAGGATGGAGCGAGCTTCTGCCGCACTTAAGCTTCCTTTAAATTCCACATTCAGAGCGATAGAATGCCCGTTCATGACCGGAACGCGCACAGTAGTCGCCGTTACTGCCAGTTCCGGCAGCCCCATGATTTTCCTGCTTTCGTTTAGCATCTTGACTTCTTCTTTGCAGTAGCCATCTTCGACAAATACATCGAGCTGAGGAACCATATTAAAGGCAATTTGGTACTTGCGCTTAGCGCCTTTGCCGGGGATATATTCAGCTTTCACCTCTTTGCCTTCCAGGTAATCAAGGCTCTGCTGTTTCAATTCATCTACCGCTTCTTTACCCGCTCCCGATACGGCCTGGTAAGTAGCGGCTACGACCCTTTTCAAGGGCATTTTGTCCTGCAGGGGCTTCAGGACTACTACCATCTGGATCGTGGAACAGTTTGGATTAGCTATAATTCCTTTATGATCTTTGGCGGCGTCGGGGTTAACCTCCGGCACAACCAGGGGCACTCCTTCCTCCATGCGGAAAGCATTGCTGTTATCAATGACCACCGCTCCCCTCCGGGCTGCTTCCGGTCCGTATTCTTTGCTGATAGACTCACCGGCGCTGAAGAAGGCATAATCTATGCCATCAAAAGCGGCGGGGGTTATTTCTTCCACCCGGTATTCCTTACCGCCCACCATCAAAACTTGCCCCGCAGACCGGGAGGAAGCCAGCAGCTTTAGGTTTGCAAAGGGAAATTTACGCTCGGCCAGGACTTCGATCATTTTTTGCCCCACCATACCGGTCGCTCCTACTACCGCCACATCTACTTTTTTTGCCATAATGCACCTCCTGCTATTTGCCTGCTGATCATACTCAAACCTTAACTACCTTAGCGCTGATCGGGCGGATCACAATCAGTACCAGCTTCGTAATTCTCTATGACTTCCACAATAATCGGCCGGTAATATGGATTGCCCTTGGCCCTCTTGTCCCAGCTGCGGATAAAAAGAAAAATGACCGCCATAATGGCAAACCCGGTTCCGACGGCATAAAGCTCCTGGTTGTCTCTAAACCCAAGAAAATCGGAAAAGGCCAGCCATAAAAAAATACCGGCTATTAAACCGCCCAGGGGCACCATGTAGAGCATAAAGGAAACAAAAAGCACCCGTCGATCGTCCGATTCAAGAAGCACCCGCTGCCCTTTTTGAGCCTGGATTGGATTGGAGGCTTCGATCACGACATCTTGCTTGCCGGCCCCGCTTAAAATGCCACAGCGGCCGCATTTTTCGCAGGCCGAATGTTTTTGCAGGCTAACTGTAGCCGTATCGCCACTGGCCTCGGTAATAAGCCCGAACTGTTCCATAATCAGCGCCTCCTTTTTTCTAATATTAATTCCGGCAAACAGCCGGAACAGGTTACTTATAAATCTTAGCACAACCCGGCACCTGTAACAAGGGAAACGGCCGGATCAGCATTATTAAAAAGAACAGGGCACCGGCCCCGGCAGGGTAGTGCCCTAAAATTTTCAGCTCTGTTATTATCGGAGCCTGCAGTGGTCTATAAAGCAAGCCCTGTCCTTAACTAAATCCATTAGGTATACCGGCTATTTCAAACTAGGCGAAGGCTTCCGGGATTTCTTTCAGGGTGGCATAGTTAAATACCGGACCATCCTTACAAACATACATATTCCCGGCATTGCAGCGCCCACATTTGCCGATCCCGCATTTCATCCTGTTTTCCAGGGTGGTATAGATCTGGTCATCTTCAAACCCAAGTTTTTTCAGGTTTTCCAGGACGAAGCGAATCATAATCGGCGGTCCGCAGGTAACAGCAATGGTGTTCTCCGGTGAAGGATTTACATCCAAAAGCACCTGGGGAACAAAGCCAACATTATGATCCCACTGCTCTTCTTCGATATCGATGGTCAGGTGGCAGGAAAGGTCATCATCCCGGGTCATCTCTTCGAACTCATTTTTAAAGCAGAGATCACCCGAGGTTCTGGCGCCATAGATCATGGTCAATCCGCCGTACTTCTCATAGTTGGCTTTGACATATTCTACAACCGGTCGCATTGGCGCCTGGCCGATACCACCCCCGATGGTCAAAATATGCTTGCCTTCCCACTCATCCAGGGGAAAGCTGTTGCCGTAAGGCCCCCGGACGGTCATCTTGTCTCCTGCCTCCAGCTGGTGCAGAGCCTGAGTTACCTTGCCCATCTTCATAACCGAAAAACGCAGGAACTCACCCTCAGTAGGGGAGCAGGAAATGGAGATCATGCTTTCACCAACTCCCAGCACGCCGATCATGGCGCACTGCCCCGGGCTGTGACTCCAGTTCTTGCGTACCTCTTCGTCGTCAAAAACAACTTTGAAGGTCTTGATGGCCCTTTCGCCGCCGGTTTCAAACCAGGTGTCCTCTAAGGTCGCGTAATACGGAATGTAGGGGTTTTCGTTGGTTTTCATAGCGCCTCCTTCACCTGCTTCAAAATTTCAACAATGTCGATATTTACCGGGCAAAGGTTAACACAGCGGCCGCACCCGACGCAGGCTATCACATCAAACTTATCGACAAAGTAACTGTATTTATGGTTAATGCGGTTCCTGGTCCGCTCCCGGCGCGTAGGCCTTGGATTGTGGCCGGAAGTATGCAGGGTGTATTCACCAAACATACAGGAGTCCCACATCCGGCAGCGCCTGGCGGCAAAACCTTCCACCTCATCTTGAATATCGAAGCAGTGGCAGGTTGGGCACAGGTAAGTACAGGTCCCACAACCAAGACAGGATGCCGATACGCGCTGCCAGAGAGGATCTTCCCACAGGCCGGGCAGGCCTTCGGGAATACCTTCGGTATCCAGGCTGCGCTTAATTGCGCCTTTTGATTCTTCAATTAACTGTTCTTTTTCCTTAACTTTATCATCATCGGCTTCTTCCAGCAGATCGCCTGCTTCTTTGAGCAGGCTTTCTCCCTTTTCGGTTACCGCTTCAAGCAGGTAATGCTCGCCCAGGTCGGTCATCAGCAGGTCCAGGCCCTCAGTGGAAGCCGGCCCTCCGCCGACAGAGGTGCAAAAACAGTTTAAACCGGGTTCGGAACAGGCCAAACCAACCAGGGTGACCAGTTCCCGGCGTTTGAAGTAATAGGGATCATCTTCTTCCCAGCTGAACAGATTATCCACTATGGCCATGGAACGCGCATCACAGGGGCGCACCCCGAGCAGGACTACCTCTTCTTCCAGTTCCGGGACTTCTACATCTTCCCGGCCCAGCTGGAAGCGGAATAAAGTTTCAGTCTGGGGAAATAGCGCCTGTTTGGGAGGCACCCGGGTATTGCCATATTCCAGGGCGGGCGCATCACCTTCGTCTAGCGGAGCAAAGCGCATTTCCTGGCCTTCTCCCTGCGGCGCCCAGATTTTTTTACCGGTCAACTTTCCGACGAATTCAGGCCATTTTTCTTTATTCAACAGCATTGCTGACATATCACCCACCTCTAGAGTATGAAGTCCTCGGGATCATCAGGCTTGTAGCTGGCCTGGAACGGTTCCGCTTCCGGATCCAATCCGGGCTCGAAGCCGTACTTGTCCCGAACTTCCCGGGCTAATTTGCGATTTAGCTTGCCCAGGGGAATATTTGCCGGGCAAACCCGCTCGCACTCACCGCACTCTATACAGCGTCCGGCCAGGTGAAAAGCCCGGGCAATATTGAAAGCT
>Ga0207421_10001592_pt1 | contig 28879 bp, 26 predicted proteins | sample SodLakKL_010_SED_4_FD_187542 | JGI IMG/M metagenome (GOLD analysis project Ga0207421, IMG submission 187542) | Alkaline sediment microbial communities from Lake Tanatar, Kulunda Steppe, Russia - 8KL_010_SED (SPAdes) (version 2) | ecosystem: Environmental > Aquatic > Non-marine Saline and...
TCTTCGATGACATTTGTGATCGGCATGGAGAGATTGCATCGAAAACTGCTCGCCGAGTGTTGGACTGGATTGCACCGAAAGTGTCGCAGGTTGGATGGGGTACAGCACGATTGTACGGTTCCTTTGTTCCAACCTTAAAAGTCGATGGTCTCAAGTATCATCTATTCCGTGGTCTCTCGAAGGGAGCTGTTTATCGTGTCTTTTACTAAGTGTACATACCCGCTCTCTGGGAAGGGAAAGAAGATTGGCTATGTGATTTTCGGCGCGGAGATAACAGTGGGGTGGGGGAAAAGGTAGATCGCGGATTCCCAAGAAGGTTGTCAACAAGATTCTCGCGGACTTCTTCCAAGATGACAGATGATATTTATGGGGAGATCTCGTCACATATTTGAAGGCGAACCACCGTCCTTTCGGCAGTTGGCATGCCAGGGCGATAGTGGCTCATGGTCAATGAGGACCTTCTTGACGCCCACATTGAAGACATCAACATCGGAGAGCGCACCATTTGAGAAGAGTCTGGGACAGGGAACGCAGGTGGTAAAATGTGATTATCGGCCATATCGTATTCCTAGTATCTGCATTCAGTGGTGCGGCAATGCCCTTCATGACCATTTCCCGGACTTTCTCCGCCTGCGCGTTCACCAGAGCTGCCAGTGCTAGCTCTTTTGGAGCCACCGTTTCAATGAGTAAGTGAAGCAAGTCCTGTTGATCAGGAATCTGTGGTAATTCTGGCCACTCGGGCAGCCACATGGGTAAAAGTGTAAAGGACAGGGCTAGCTGCTTCTGTAACAGACGCATCCGGCTACATCAAGACACCAAGACACAAGATTTGGCGAGTTGAACGTCAGAAGATGCACCGTACCAGCTATTGTACGGGAGAAATCTTCTGGAAACACTCAACTTGACGTTCTTTACAGGAATCCAATAAACTAGTCTCCGCAAGATTAGGCTGTCGAAATAGATAGAGCCAATCCAGAGGGGGTATTGGATGTTTAGTTCGCTCGATCGAAAAACAGTCCTGATCGCTATAGCAGTAATTGCGCTGGGTGCATTCGCTGCTGCCTGTGCACCTGAAGTGGAAGAGGACCCGGAAGACCCAGCGGAACCTGATGAGGAATATGATGTAGATGCTACGGTAGTCATGGCCAGAGGAACTGGCGTAGAAACGCTCGATATTCATAACACCACACACGTTGAGGCCACAAACACATGGTCCCTCATGGGTGACTCTCTCGTAGCTTTTGATGAAGACGGCAATCTGGTGCCGCTCCTGGCGGAAGACTGGGAAGTCGGACCGGAGGGTCTGGAGTATACCTTCTTCCTGCGCGAGGATGTAACTTTCCACTCGGGAGACGAGTTGACTGCACATGATGTCGAAGCCACTTTTGAGCGGTGGCTGACCGAAGAAGGTTCTCCGACTGCAGATGACCTGGGAGAAGTCGAGAGCATCGAAGCAGTTGATGACTATACGTTTCAGCTGGTTCTGGAAGAACCCAACAACGCCATATGGAACATTCTGGCTGCCAGGTATGGCTCAATTGTAAACGCGAGCAACATTGAAGCGGAAGGGGATAGTTGGGGAACCCCGGCAGCGGATCATATAGATGGAACCGGACCCTTCGAGTTGGTCGATTGGCGCCCGGATGATGTGATGGTCTTTGAAAGACACGACGACTATACTTGGGGACCGCCAGAAATCTATGACAACACTGGCCCGGCACAGATTGCTAGGCTGGAATATCGCGTGATTCCCGAAGATGCGACCAGAGTTGAAGAGCTGCTCGCTGGCACAGTCCATCTCGATCAAATGGTATCAAGAGGAGATCTCGTGCGGATTGAGCAGAGTGACATAATCAACTACATTGAAGCAACTCCGGCCAGCGTAGAGTTCCTCGGTTTCCATTGCCAGAGGGAGCCTTTTGATGATGTGTTGATCAGAAGAGCCCTGGCTCATGCCATAAACAAGCAGGAGATCGCTGATGTTGCATATGAGGGGGTTTCCGAGCCGGCAACCAGCTTCCTGCGCCCTGGCATGCCCGGATACAGCGCGGAAATGGCAGAGTTTAACCGGGAATATGATCCGGCGAAAGCGGAAGAGCTGCTCGATGAAGCCGGATGGGACGAGATGGAAGACGGAGTGCGGATGAAGGACGGTGAGCCGTTAGAATTCACCCTCTCCGCCTTTGATGATGAGGTCCGCCTCACCTCTGCCGAGTTATATCAGGCGCAGGCAGCTCAGGTTGGCATGGATATGGAACTAGATGTAATGGAATCTGCGGCTATGTTTGAGCATCTACGCGCTGAAGAGCATCAGATGTTTACCATGGGAGTTACTATTGGCCGTCGAGGCCCCGATGTTCTCCGCTGGTACCACCATCCAGATGAGCAGCCCGCACCGAACAGGTTTTACTACGAAGATGACGAGCTGGTGGATCTGCTCAATCTCCAGAGGACTACACCCGACGAAGATGAACAGATGCAGGCCTATGTGGAAATAGAACGAATATTGATGGAGGATGCTGCTTGGGTCCCTGTCGTATGGCGTGATTACATCAGAGGGTTCAATGAACAGATTGCTGACCCGAAGGTAGATCATCCAGTGTACGATGGACACTTCAAACTGCTGGACATGAGAATGGCAAACTAAGGAAGACCTCTCGTGCACCGGGGGAACTGGTGCCCGTATTGCTGATGGTGCGATAGAGAGGCGGGAGAGTAGTCCGCTCTCTATCGCACACTTCAGGACAGAAGCGGTGTTAAAATGATGCTTGTCAGGAGCGCGGGGACTGTTGCCAGGGGACCTTTCCCCACCGCGCTCCCCGGCAGTTTGATGATTCGGGAGGGGCAGCAAGATGACAGCATATGTTATTCGTCGGTTACTGCAGATAATCCCTGTGTTGATCGTTGTATCAATGATTGCCTATGGTCTGATTCACATTGCGCCAGGAAATCCCGCATTGCACATCGCCGGCCCCGATGCCTCTGAAGATGTTATTCGTGAGATCGAATCACAGCTCGGATTGGATCGCCCCGTTTACGAACAGTACTTCAGCTGGGTCTCCAGAGCGGTACAGGGTGATCTCGGGGTATCGCTCCGCACGAGAGTTCCAGTGACGCAGGAAATATTTCAATATTTACCGAACAGTCTGGCCCTCGGGGTTGGGTCGTTGGTGCTCTCTGTCATTATTGGCGTAATTATGGGGATAACCGCTGCCCTGAAGCAGAATAGCCTCGTCGATAATGGCATTATGTTCATGGCGGTGAGCGGCATATCCGCGCCCAGTTTCGTGCGCGGGGTGGCGGTGATGTGGGTATTTGCGATCACCCTGGGGTGGTTTCCCATATCGGGTGGTCCTCCCGGGGGCGATCTCCTGTCTGCGGAAGGGCTCCGCCACATGATGCTGCCAATGGTTGCCCTGTCCATCGGGCCGCTCGCCACATTGGGCCGAATGGGGCGGTCGTCCATGCTTGAGGTGCTCGGCCAGGACTACATCCGCACCGCCCAGGCCAAGGGTCTGTCGCAAAGAGTAGTTCTGTATAAACACGCCCTCAGGAACGCTCTGCTCCCCGTAGTGACAGTAATAGGGTTTCAAGTTGGAGCCATGTTCGGGGGAACAATCGTCACGGAGACCATCTTTGCCTGGCCCGGGGTTGGCAGGCGAATTGTGGGGGCAATATCTGCAAGAGATTTCCCCGTTGTACAAGCCGCAGTCCTGCTCCTGGCTTTCGTGTTCATTGTTGCGAATCTGCTGGTGGATATAGCCTACGTCTTCATCGATCCGCGGATCCGGTATGATTGATCTGGACTACCCGATACCTGCGGATTGTGCCTATAGCGTCCATCTTCAGGAGGGGTGGCAATGACAGACACATCCCAGACCAAGAAAGAGAACCAGGATGTTTCATCAGAACACTGGATGGTAGATGCACTGAGACGAATGAAGAGAAACCGGGCTTCAGTGGTTGGGGCGGTAGTAGTTGCCGTCCTGGTCATGATGGCGATTTTCGGCCCCTACTTGGTCTTGCACCCGCCGAACGAGACTGATACACCCAGGCGGCTCGAGGGACCTAGCTCGGATTACCCATTTGGAACAGACGAACTGGGACGCTGCACATTCAGCCGGATCCTGGCAGGTGCGCGCATTTCCTTCTTGATGGGTTTCATTTCTGTCAGCTTTGCTCTTGTTCTCGGCACGATTCTGGGGATACTGGCTGGCTTTTACCCTGCTCTGGATAACTGGATCATGCGGTGTGTGGATGTAATGATGGCTTTCCCGGCATTTCTCCTGGCCATCGCGATCGTGGCGGCACTGGGGCCCGGAATGGAAAGCACAATGGCGGCGGTTGGCATATCTTCCGTTCCCCTGTTTGTGCGCATGACGCGATCAGAAGTGCTGTCTTACCGCGAGCAGGAGTTTATTGAAGCCAGTAGGGCCGTCGGAGCACGCGATGCCAGAATCATGTTCAGGCACATTCTGCCCAACATGCTGAGCTCGGTGGTGGTATTTGCCACTCTTCGACTCTCGATTGCCATCCTGTTTGCCGCATCGCTGAGTTTTCTGGGATTAGGAGCGCAGCCACCAACCCCTGAGTGGGGGGCCATGGTGAGCACAGCCCGAGAGTATTTGACCAGGCATCCCTTAATGGCCTTCTGGCCGTCGCTGATGATCTTCATCATGGTCCTGGCCTTCAATTTCCTGGGCGATGGCCTGCGTGATGCTCTGGATCCGCGCCAGTCGGACAGTTGATGACACAGCTGCAGCATAACAGGGGGATCTGCTTTGAGCCAAAAGAGATCTGTAGTAATAGGTGACATCTGTAACTTTGGGATGGTAAGTGATCCGCAGGTGTCTCCCGATGGCCGGAGTGTTGTATTTGTGTTGACTAGAATATCTCGGGAGGAAAATGAATACAGACACAATCTGTATATGGCGGAAGCGGAATCGGGTGTTACCTGGCAGCTGACAAATGGCGATGTAGATGAGAGTCCTCGATGGTCACCCGATGGCAGTGCAGTTGCCTTTTTATCGCGGCGGAGTGGGAGCAAGCAGCTGTGGACAATACCTGTGTCCGGCGGCGAGGCGCGGCAAGTGACCAGTATGTCGGGGGACATTCTGCAGGTGAAATGGGCTCCCGATTCGGAAACAGTTGCTCTTGCAGCTGATCCAGCTCCCACTGAAGGGAAGGATGGTGTCACGAACGACGCCCGGGATGGGGATATGCGATCCTATACGGGTGTCTGGTACAAGGCCAATGGAGAGGGTTACTGGGACGGTGCGTGCTCTCAGATATTCACGGTGAATGTAGGGGGGTCGGAGCTGAAGCAGCTGACAGACAGTGTATACGATGATTGTGATCCCGCCTGGTCAGGTGATGGGAGATATCTCGCTTATGTTAGAAAGCGGCAGACGCCAACCGGACATGGTGACGGAGCAGACTTGCGCGTGATCGACTTATCTGACGAAAGCGAGACTCTGGTTACCGCTTCTGACGGGCCGCTGTCCGGACCATCGTGGTCCCCGAATGATGAGCGGATAGCGTACTATGGGCATGACGGTCGATATGGAAGCGCAACGCTCAGCAGGATATGGATAGCCCGGCCGTTTGACGATAAGGATCCCACGTGCGTCAGCTCTGATTTGGATCGGGCTTTCCCGGATGACAACGTCATGAGCGATATAGTTTGGGGGGCGCCGGAATACTCTCCTCTCTGGGCGCCCGACGGAAAGAGTCTCCTGTCGCTGTCAACTGATCGTGGTGCCACGAATGTCTACCGGATTTGGCCGGGTTGCAACCACACTGAGAAGGTTACTTCAGGTGCCAGAGCCGTGCGGTATCTGTCGGCGTCGTCAGATATTTCGCGGGTATCATTTGTCTCCTCGAGTCTGGTTTCGCCGGGGGAGATATTCTTGTTCGACGTCGAAGGTGACTGTGAGAAGAAATTGACAGAAATCAATGATGAACTGCTTGCAAGTTTGCGCCTCTGTGAACCCGAGCATATCGAATACGCCGGGGATGACGGGTGGGAGATCGATGGATGGTTTATGAAGCCCGTCGACTCTGATCAGGTAAAGAAGTGCCCGCTGATCTTACATGTGCACGGTGGTCCGCACAGTGCGCACGGCTACGCCTTCAATCATATGTTTCAACTGCTGGCGGGTAAGGGCTATGGAGTGCTCTACATTAATCCCAGGGGCAGCAGCGGCTACGGGCAGTCCTTCATGAGGGCAACCCACCACGACTGGGGTGGCAGTGATTACGTTGACCTGATGAAGGGTGTGGATCATGTCATTGATTCCGGGAAGGTTGATGAGGATCGCCTCGCCATAACCGGACTGAGTTTCGGCGGTTACATGACAAATTGGGCAATAAGTCAATCAGATCGATTCCGCGCTGCCGTGAGTGAGGTGTCTACTTCCAATCGCTACAGTCAGTGGGGTACCAGTGATTACGGCCATACCAACAGCGAGTGGGAGTTTGCCGGCTACCCCTGGAGGAATGCCGAGCATTATCTGCAGCGTTCGCCCATCACGTATGTGGATGAGATCGAAACCCCTGTGCTGCTCATCCAGGCGGAGGAGGACCACAGGTGTCCCCTGGAGCAGGCCGAGCAGTTCTTCACGGCGCTGGCAGTGTTGGGACGCGAGGTGGAGCTGGTGATCGTCCCCCGAGAATCCCATACATATTTTCGTGATGGTGAACCACTTCACCGGGAGGAAAGACTGGAACGGATTCTGCAGTGGTTTTCGCATTACCTGTGCGATGACTGCTGAAATGTAATACGCTGCTCCTGCCGGATATGAGTGTGCGAGAGTAGAGAGGATATGTGCTCCCGCATTTGAGAACCCAGTTACGCAGTAAACCTGCCCCGAGAGACTCGACCTCGGGGTCTTCATCTGCCCGGTGCGCAGGCGGCCCATTGGCAACGCAACGGAGTAAGCCATCCTCATGTGATTGGCGGTGAAAAGAGGCGCGGCACGTATCCCGGAAACTGCTACTTTTCCCGCCGCCCAGTTCGATCCGGCTATCCCTGATGTAGATGGAAACACAGGACTGCAGGTAATGGCGTGTGCCCCGACACCTGTTGATGTCAACGACCTGAAAGGAGATCGTTCTGGTAATGGTAACACCCTGAATATGCCAGATAGCCTGAAGTCGGGCATACAGAGAGATCGGTATGTCTGAGCGAGCTGATAAACGCTCCAGAACCCAGTCCGTGAGCGGAGGCGAATCCACAGGCTGTACCGGAAGGGAATCCCGTAGTATGCATCGTCACTGCAGGACGGGCGCGGATGACTGGGAGAGCTGGTACAGAAGAGGGCCGAGCTTCAGCCATTTGAGTGAAGGCGGGAGGCGAGGGGTGACCGTAGAGGTATTTTCGGAAGGTATAGCCCCCGTGATCGGAGAGACCTGTCGGCACATCGGGCTGGTTGATACCATCGATCGCATGACTGAAGGGGACCGGGATCGCTGCAAGTTATCCCTGGGGCAACGGGTCACGGCGATTATTATCAATGCCTTGATGGACCAGTACCCCCTACTTATCTTCTCGGATTCTTTTCGGACATGGATGTGAGAAGATGTTTGGTCGCGAGAGATTGCCCGAGGATCTTAACGGCCACACCATGGGGCGTGCGCTTGATAAGCGTGTGCCACGAAGGGAACGGACTGTATGAGGTCCGAACCTGTGTTTGACCGAAGATGAGGGAGGGCCCCTCGGAACCGCCATGCAGGTGGAGGCTTCAACATGGATCCGGCAATTTTGCGCCTTTTCTCCGGGCCCCGAAGGGGGTGCAACCGCGAGCCTGCGTCCGGATGCCTGCAGTAGATCGGACAGGGCGAGTTGGGCCATCCCTGCGAGCAAAATCAGAACCGCCAGCACCCGCATCGCACTGACGCAATCCAAGGAAACTCACGTGATCGAGCAGCAGGCTCATCACCATCTGGCCGGTGAAGGGAGCGGCACCCATGAAAGTTACACCGGGGATCGACGGTGCGGACGACGGCTATGATCACGGCGGCATTCAGGATGCCGGGAAAAACAGGCAAAAAGAGAGCGCCGAAAAGGCCTGCAAGGTTCAGGCCGCCGATCAGGTAGGCCAGGGGCGGCACGACCAGGGCACCGATCGGCACCCAAGTCGGTGCGGGAGTGGTGGCGGGTCTCTTCATCGACCCACAGGGGATGTGGGGGCTGTCCCGCCGGGAGATCACCCCGCACCGCATTCAGGGAGTCTTCATCATCCTCATCGGCGTCGTCCTTTCCGCCGCGGCCGGGTGAATGAGCTGCAGATGCACGGTACGGTGTGCACCACCGATCTGCCCCGACACTGGGTGGTGCGTTCTGATGTCTCCGGAGAATCGCGTCTCGCCTCGATGCGAACCGGCACACATTTGCTCGATGTCCATCGAACTGCCGCCCGACCGGCAGGAGAAGAGCTTTCGCAGTAGAAAGGACAGGATGTGACCATTTTGGGTATGCAAAAACTTTGACGACGAATCCATCTGAGCGAATGGAGACTATCCTATGCGGGCGACATGCACCAGTATATCATCTGACGTCATCGGCAGGGACGGGTTCTACCGCGCATTCCTCTGCGATTTCGCTCGGGTTTCCTCCTTCTTTTCATACGACCCGCGCAGCCCCGGAGCCGCAGTCCGCAGGCGCGAACACATCTCCTCCCGGGACCACCGTGCCGGACGCGAGTCAGTGGCCGAGTGGCTCCTGCGCTGCAATACTGACTGGGGTGCCCTGCCACCCGCCCTGGAGGCAGCGGAGAAGCTGAAGGATCCCGGGGCCTCGGTCGTACTGGCGCAGGTGCGTCCGGCGCTTCTGGGAGGTGATCGCTCCGTCCTGTGCAAGGTCCTGAGCGTCATCGAGTATGCTCGACGCCTGGAGGAGCTGTGCGAGACCCCGGTGATCCCGTTGATATGGGTCATCTCCGACCACAACTGGGGGGGCATCGGCCAGGTGAAGATGCTGGATCCAGTGGGAGAGGTACATACACTGGCCCTCCGTCCGGAACCACCGCCTGCGACCCCGGCACACAAGATACCCCTGCACCCGGGAATCTACGATGTGGTGGGCGAGATGGAGCGCATCCTCCGCATCAGCTCACCGCAGGACAACCAGGTCTGCCGGCTGGTGCGGCAGTGCTCCCGTGAGGCAGATGCACTCAACGATGCATTCTGCCGCCTGCTCGTGGGGCTGTTCTCATCTTCCGGGGTACTGGTGGTGGACGAAAGTGATGCCGGGACCAGGATGCGCATGGCTCCCGTCCTGCAGCGCGCCGCCGTTTCCCGGTATTCCGTTGAACAGGAGCTCGAGGTGGGGCACGAACGCCTGGAGATGGCCGGATACTCACCGCCAGTGCCCGAATCGAAGGGACAGTGTCACATCTTCGTGGATACGGAGCGGGGGAGGAGGCGCCTGATCCGCAGGGAGAAGATCTTCTGCGACGAGCAGGAGTCGTTTCGCCTCCCGGCCGGCAGCGTTGCCGAGATGATCTCAGAAGATGCCCACCTCTTCAGCCCCGGCGAGATTCTGCGGCCCATAGCCCAGGATGCCGTGCTGCCGGTGATGGCTTTTGTGGCCGGACCGGATGAATCCGCCATGCGCGCCCAGGCCGGCGGTATCTGGTCAATATTCGATGCAGAGGTGCCGCCTATATACCCGCAGATGCATCTCACACTCGTAAATCCCCAGCTGGATTCGGCCCTCAGACGGGCCGGGCTTTCCATCCAGGATGCTGTCTTCCCCGTGCGCGGCCCCGAGACCATCGATAACCGCCGGGAGGAGGTGCTCGATGATCTTGGCGGCGAGATAATTCGTGATGCATTCGGAGAGGCGGAGCAGAGGTTCGAGGTGATCTGCGGTCAACTTTGGGATAAGCTGGAGCAGGCGGCACCGTCGGTCGAGCAAATCCACGAAAAGAGTGAGGATCGCATGCGCTGGATCTTGCAGTGCTATCGGGACAAGGCGGGACAGCACCTGCGCCGCCGGCACCGGGATACCGTCCGGGACTTCCGTCTCATCAGAAACACCCTGCATCCATATGACGGGAGCCAGGCTTGTCTCAGCTACCTCCCCTGCCTCATGCGGTACGGGGGGCGGTGGGTGACGGCAGTGGCCGAAGCCCTGGCGGATCAGGACTATCTCTGGCGGCCGTTTGTCGTGCGCTGGAGTGATTCCGGGTGACATCTGCTGCGACTGTCGCCTTTGTCCATCTCGGATGCCCCAAGAATCTCGTCGATGCTGAGGTCATGGGGGGAATCCTGCACGAAGCGGGTTACCAGGTGATAGACGACCCGGATTGTTCAGATGTGGTGATCATAAACACCTGTGGCTTCATCGAGGATGCCAAGAAAGAGTCGCTGGATGAGATCTTTCTGCACCTGCAGACCCGTTCGTCGCATCTGGTGGTCTCCGGGTGCCTGGCCCAGCGATACGCCGACGAGCTTCGCCGCGAGATCCCGGAGCTGCGGGCCCTCATCGGCGTGGACCAGATCGACCAGATAGCCGAGGCGGTGCGCCAGGTGACGGGGGGCGACACCTACATACCTGAACCTTCCGCCTCATCACCCCAGCCCTACGACGCCTCGCGCCGGTTCCGCAGCACCCCGCGGCACTTCGGCTACGTGCGCATAGCCCAGGGCTGCTCCCGCACCTGCAGCTTCTGTGCCATACCTCTCATCCGCGGGCCGTACCGGTCCAAGGACCCGGAACTGGTCCGGTCCGAGGTAGAAGCTCTGGTGCACGATGGGGCGCGGGAAGTTGTGCTCATCGCCCAGGACACCACGGAGTACGGTGCGGACGGGCGCGAGTATCCCCGCCTGCCCGAACTCCTGGAGTCCCTTTCGTCCGCCCACCCGAAGACCTGGTTCCGCCTCATGTATGCTCACCCCGATGGGATAACCAGTGAACTGCTGCAGGTCATCTCCGACCGCGATAACGTCTGCTCTTACCTGGACATTCCCCTGCAGCATGTCAGCCCTCCGGTGCTGCGGCGCATGGGGCGGCGCGGCGATCCGCGGCGGGTGCAGAGTCTTTTGGAGTGGATCCGCCGGGAGGTCCCGGACGTCTCCATCCGCACCTCGCTCATAGTCGGGCATCCCGGCGAGGGATCAGAAGAGTTCGACGAACTCCTGGGCTTCGTGCGCCGGGCCCCGATAGACCACACAGGAATCTTCTCCTTCTCCCGGGAGGAAGGTACCCGGGCGGCGGAGATGCCGGACCAGGTTTCCGGGTCAGAACGCCGCAGCCGCTACAACCGGCTGAGACAGGCGGCAGAGCGGCAGTCGCGCGAGGTGAAGCAGCGGCTGGTCGGTCGGGTTCTGCCCGCCCTGGTGGATGGGCACGAGGACGGCAGCTGGCTCGCCCGGCACCACGGGCAGGCGCCGGAGATTGACGGCTACATATACCTCCCGGACGGGGCTCTCGAGCAGGGCCAGAGGGTTCAGGTGGAGATAACCGGCGCCGACGCGGTGGATCTCTGGGGCGCCCTCTGCGATGAAGAACGGAATAAATCTCCTTAATTAGTAGTAATGCCTTTATATTGCAACTTATCACACAACCTTTTCCTGTTGTGTCAGCTATGTTAGTATTGTGTCACGTAACTGGCGCAGTTGCAGCGGTTGTAGTGTGACCAATCTTCAGATGGGGGTCAGTATCTTCCGATGAGAGATTTCCGGGTTTCGGCAATAATCATATCAGCGGTGCTGTGTCTGGCGCTCTTCTGGGTCGGTACCTCGCTGTACGAGGCGCACGGTACGGAGGAGCCCCTGCGCGAGCTGCTGGCGGACCATCCGGCGGTCCGGGAATCGGAGGTACGACGCGGGGGGCTGTGGGAGGTACGGGTGACCCTTCACCCCACAGACGACCTCCGGGCCACCTATACCGATCTGGCCGGGGCCATAAAAGAGGTCGTGCCCGACGACCGGTACCACCTGGAGATAGAGAATTCCTCCACCGAATTTTTGCAGAATTGGTGGGACGAGCTGTCCCTTTATGTTTATGAAGGTGCAAGCAATGCCAACTTTGCTCAGATGCGCGACCGGCTGACCGCCGCTGTGTCCGGCGAGGACCTGTCCATGGCCGTGCAGGTGGACGAGGAACGCATCTACCTGCGGCTGAAGAGCGGCGATTATGACCTGTATCGGGTAGTCGACCGCACGGACCACCGGGAAAGGAGCGAGCCGATTGAGTAGACTGGCCGAATATGTACGGGGAAACTGGCGGGAAATTGGCCTGGGAGCGGCGGCTGGCCTGATCGTGTTTCTGCTCACCCGGGGCCACTTCGCCGGTGCATTTCCCATACTCCTCATAATGATGCTCCTGCTGGTGCTGCACTTCCGCCGCACGGGAGCGGTGACGGGCGGTGGGGTCGGAGTGAGCGGACCGGGTGCCTCCGGGACGAGATTTTCTGATATTGGCGGGCAGGATCGCGCGCTGTCCGAGCTGCGGGAATCGCTGGATCTGGTGGTGGGCGATGAGGACGCGGCCCGTCTCGGGGTGCGCCCGGTGCGCGGCCTGCTGCTGGTCGGCCCGCCGGGCACCGGAAAGACCATGATGGCGCGTGCCGCCGCTAACTACACCAATTCAGCCTTCGTCTCCGTCTCGGGCAGCGAGTTTGTCGAGATGTACGCCGGGGTCGGCGCGCAGCGGGTGAGGGAGATCTTCAAGCGGGCCCGGCGCGAGGCCGAAAAAGCCAAACTGGATGCTGCGATCATCTTCATAGACGAGCTGGAGATAGTGGGCGGCAAGCGGGGCCGGCACAGCAGTCACCTGGAGTACGACCAGACGCTGAACCAGCTGCTGGTGGCCATGGACGGGATGGAAAAGGACGAGTCTCCGCGCATCCTGGTAATGGGCGCGACCAACCGGCGTGACCTTCTGGATGACGCCCTGCTGCGGCCGGGACGCTTCGACCGGGTGGTGCACGTGGAGTGCCCGGACTTTGCCGGGAGAAAGCACATCCTCGCCCTGCACCTGCAGGACAAGCCGCTGGCCGACGGGGTGGACCTGGATGCGCTGGCCCGCGAGACCTTCGGTTTCTCCGGGGCCCACCTGGAGAATCTCTCCAACGAGGCTGCCATCCTGGCCTTTCGTGAGGGCGGCGGGGAGATACGCCAGCGCCACCTGCTGGAGTCGGTGGAGAAGGTCATGATGGGGGAGAAAATCGACCGCCGGCCGTCGGAGCAGCAGCTGCACCGAGTGGCCGTGCATGAGGTGGGGCACGGCCTGATGGCCGAGTTGACGGACCCGGGCTCCGTCGCCTCCATCAGCATTGCGCCCCGGGGTGGATCTCTCGGTTACGTGCGCAAGAGCGCGGAAGAGGATCAGTTCCTGTACACCGAAGCCGAGCTGAAGCAGGAGATAGCATTTTCACTGGGAGGCTGTGCCGCGGAGCAGGTGCTCCTGGGCGAAAGCAGCACCGGTGTCAGCGGCGACTTCTCCCGGGCTGCCCAGCTGGCGGAACAGCTCGTTTTCGGCGGTATGTCGCCCGCGGGAATAGTGGCGGAGGAGACCCTGCCGCAGGACCAGCTCAGCCAACTGGTGCGCGATATCCTTAACCGGGAGATGGAGTCGGTGGTCTCTGCCATCAGAGAACACGAGTGGGTCTTCGGCGCGGTGGTTCCCAGGCTGCGCGAAAAGGAGAGGCTCAGCGGCGAAAAGCTGCGGGAGCTGCTGGCGCCCGCCGATGATATGTCCGCTGACTGAGTTGCATCCGTTAAGCTCAGTACAGCTTAGAGTCTGCCTGCGGGGCCGGCCCGGTCGCTGGCCGGGGCCCTTAGCGGTCACTCATTCTTCTGGTATGCTAGGTAGTGCATACATGAGGTGATGCGAGTGATACGGATAATGACAGGTGGCGATGAGGTATGCGCGCAGAGATAATCACTGTAGGTACGGAGATCCTCCTCGGCGAGATCATCAACAGCAATGCCCAGTACCTGGCCCGCCAGTGCGCGGGGCTGGGTCTCGATGTTTACCACCACATCAGCTGCGGGGATAACCACCGCCGGCTCCGCGAAGTGCTGGAGCAGGCCATGCAGCGCTCCGATCTGATACTGGTCAGCGGCGGTATAGGCCCCACCCCGGATGACATCACCCGCGAGGTGGTGGCCGAGACCTGGGGCAGGGAGCTTACCAGGGATGAATACCTCTTACGGGACATCGAGTGCGCCTATGCCGAACGCGGACTGAGCACACATGAGAACGTAATGCGGCAGGCGCAGCGGCCGTGCGGCTCCGTTGCCCTGACCAATGATGTGGGAACGGCGCCGGGATTTCTGCTGGTAGACGAAAGGTGTTCGGTGGCCTGCCTTCCCGGGCCACCCGGCGAGCTGCGCAGCATGTTCGAGGTTTCGCTGCTCCCCGAACTTGAGGACAGATTCTCTCTTCCCCCGGCACGTCTGTTCAGCCGGGACGTTCTGACCGCCGGCGTGGGAGAGGCGACGGTGGCCACTACCATCAACTCACTCCTGCGGGATCAATCCGACCCCACCATTGCAACTTATGCGGCGGAGGGGGTGGTTCGGGTTCGCCTGGCCACCCGGGCGGGATCCGCCGGCGAGGCCGAGGAGAAATTCGCACCGGTGCTGGAGGAGCTGCAGAATCTTCTGGGCGACGGCATATTCGGCTACGATGACGATACGCTATCCGGGGCGGTGGGCGGCATGATTGCAAAACGTGGAATGACCCTGGCGCTGGCCGAATCCTGCACCGGTGGGCTTTTGGCCAAGATGTTCACCGACGTACCCGGCTCCTCGGAATATTTTCTGGGCGGTACAGTCTCCTATGCCAATTCGGTGAAACGAGATGTCCTGGGCGTGGACGAAAACTTGATGATCCAGCACGGGGCCGTAAGCGAGCAGGTGGCCGGTGCGATGGCCCGGGGGGCAGCCCGACAGCTTGAAAGTGACCTGGCAGTTTCCATCACCGGCGTGGCCGGTCCGTCGGGGGGAACGGAGGACAAGCCGGTCGGTACGGTGTGCTTCGGGGTGTATGGCCCCTGGGGCATCTCGACAAAAAGACGCAACCTCTCCGGGTCCCGCGCCCGCATACGGAATATGAGTGCCGTCTTTGCCCTGGTGCTCCTCCGTAGACTCCTGCTGTGCGAATCGGGATGAGCTATTGACTTTCGAACAAATGTACGATCTCATAGAGGGGGGAGGGAAGATGTTGACCGTTCGCACATTCACCTGTATCGAAATCACAGAAGAAATGAAGAAAGAGCTGTACAGCTGGCAGCGGGAGCTGAAACGCAGGCGGGGGAAGGACTTTCGCTGGGTGGATCAGGACAACATGCACATTACCCTGCAGTTTCTCGGTGACGTCGAGGAGGACCGCCTCGACGGGATAGCCGCTTCGCTGCGGGAGGCGGTGCTGGGGACCTCAGCATTTGACTTCGAACTGGCATCTGCGGGGGCGTTTCCCAGCCCCGCGCGCCCGCGCGTCCTCTGGGCCGGGGTCGGGCGGGGGAGGGACCAGCTGTGCAGGCTGCAGGAGTCCGTCTCGCACATGATGCACCGGGCGGAAGGATTTGCCCTCGAGCGCCGTCGCTATCACCCGCACGTCACCGTGGCCCGCGCGCGGGGTAGAGGTGCGGGTCCGTCGATGGCCAGTGAAATTGCCCGGGCAGCGGACCGGACCTGGGGATGGGGCCGGGTGCAGACGGTCGTCTTTATGCGCAGCGACCTGCGACCCGGGGGCCCGGTGTACACCCCGCTGGGTGAGATAGAGCTTGACCGTTGAGCGAGACGTGATACAGTATTGGTATAATATTCCATAAGGAGGTGCCTGCATGGACAGAAAAGAGGCCCTCAGTGATGCGATTGCCCAGATCGAGCGCCAGTTCGGCAAGGGGGCAATAATGAAGATGGGCGAGTCGGCGATGATGGATGATGTGGACTCCGTTTCCACCGGCTGCCTGTCCCTGGATGTGGCGCTGGGGGTGGGAGGTCTTCCCCGCGGACGGATCGTAGAACTTTACGGGCCGGAAGCCTCCGGCAAGACCACGGTGGCCTTGCACGTGGTGGCAGAGGCGCAGAAGCACGGATACGCGGCCTTCATAGATGCTGAGCACGCCCTGGATGCGGCGTATGCTGGCCGCATAGGCGTGGATGTGGACAATCTTCTCATATCCCAGCCGGACACCGGTGAGCAGGCCCTGGACATAGCGGAGGCTTTGGTGCGGAGCGGGGCAGTGGATGTGATTGTGGTTGATTCTGTAGCTGCGCTGGTGCCCCGCGCCGAGATTGAGGGAGAGATGGGTGACAGTCACGTCGGGCTGCAGGCCCGCCTGATGTCGCAGGCCATGCGCAAGCTGGCCGGTGCCTGCTCGAAGTCCCGCACTATAGTGATCTTCGTGAACCAGATACGGGAGAAAGTCGGGGTCATGTTCGGCAATCCCGAGGTGACGCCGGGCGGCCGGGCGCTGAAGTTTTACTCCTCGGTGCGCCTCGATGTCCGGCGCGTGGAGACCCTGCGCGACGGTTCGGAGAGCCTGGGCATCCGGGTGCGGGCCCGGGTGGTCAAGAACAAGGTGGCACCTCCCTTCCGCCAGGCAGAATTTGATCTGATGTACGGCAAGGGGATCTCGCGGGAGGGGGACCTCCTCGATCTTGCCGTGGAAAATGACATCATGAAGAAGGCCGGTGCCTGGTATTCCTACGGAGATGAACGAATGCAGGGCCGGGAAAACGCCAAGCAGTGGCTCTGCGGCAATCCGGAGGCGGCCGAAGCAGTAAAGGAGGCAGTACTGGAATCTCTCGGTGTTTCCCCGGAGGAAGACGATGAAGAATCAACGGAAGGGGAGTAACTTCCCGGAAGCAGATGAGCTGCGGCGGGCACGTTCCTGGTCGCTGAAGATCCTCGGGCGCCGGCCCCGCACCGAGAGCGAGATGCGGGACCGCCTCCGGCGCAGGGGGTTCTCCCCGGCTGTGGTGCAGCAGTGCCTGCAGTGGCTGTGCTCCTCGGGAGCGCTGGACGACGAGGAGTTCGCGCGCGAGTACGTCAGATACACACAGAGGAGAAACCCGATGGGCCGCATCCGTCTGCGGCAGCAGCTGCAGAAGCGCGGGGTGGAACGGGAGCTGGCCCGCCGGGTGGCGGCAGAGATTACCCCGGAGCGGGAGGAAGAGCTGGCGGGGTGGGCCCTGCAGCGGCGCGGCGGGCTGCCTCCCGATGATATCTCCCGGGAGGACCGGCTGCGGCAGCTGCGCAGGCTGCACGGCTATCTGGCCCGCCGGGGATTTCCGGCCGGTCTTATCCGCCGGGTTCTCAATCTTGACGCACTGGATGGCCTCCGCTGACCGGGGCTTGTGTGACTGCGCCGGAGCGTCCCAACCGTAGACATTGCTCCTTCATTGTGGTACTCTCAATTTGAACGAGCCTGACAGTAATACAAGGACTATGGATTACCCGAGAGTCGCCCGAGATCGCCAGTAATTCTCGCTGCCGCGCAATCTGCCCTGCAGAGAGAATATCTCACTTACGCGTATTATGCTGAGGATGTGACGGATACAAACTCACACCTGAGATGTGCGGGGATCCTGTTTCAGGGGATCTCGCCGCATGACGCTTTTTTGGCCGGGTCCGGGGGGCTCGGCTTTGCCTTTTGTTTGCTCTCATACAAGCGACGGAAAGGAATGGGGGGTGTTCCCGATCACAACTGGATATGTAGTGGCTGTCAGTGCAGTTACGGCCCTGGCGTTCTTCATCGTAGGTTTCTACGTTCGTAAATATATGGCCGAGGCCAAGATTGATTCCGCCGAGCGGGAGGCTGTCAGGATACTGAATGATGCCTCCAAGGAGGCGGAGCGAAAGCGCAAGGAATCTGTTCTTCAGGCCAAGGAAGAGATACACAAGATGCGGAGCAGCTTCGAGCAGGAGTCTCGGGAACGGCGCTCCGAACTGCAGAATATGGAGCAGCGGCTGCTGCAGAAAGAGGAAGCCCTGGAGCGGCGAGCTGAGGAGATGAAGGAGCGAGAAAAGGATTGCGAGCGCCGCCTGCAGGAACTGGAGGAGATGGAGAAGTCGGCGGAGCAGATCATGGCAGAGCAGAACGAGGAGATGGAGCGCATAGCCCGCCTGACCCAGGAAGAGGCCCGGGATGAGATCCTCAGTCGGGCCGAACGGGAGACGCGGCGCCGCGCAGCATCTATCCGCCGCGAGATCGAGCAGACAGCGCGAGAGGATGCCCAGAAGAAGGCGCGCGAGATTGTGGCGCTGAGCATCCAGCGGTGCGCCGCCGATCAGGTAAGTGACAGTACTGTGTCCGTGGTGGAGCTGCCGAGTGATGACATGAAGGGGAGGATCATCGGGCGCGAGGGACGCAACATAAGGGCCTTCGAGAGTGTCAGCGGCGTCGATGTCATAATCGATGACACACCGGAGGCGGTGGTCATATCCTGTTTCGACCCCATCCGGAGGGAAAAGGCCCGTCTGGCGCTGGAGCGCCTGGTGGCGGATGGGCGCATCCACCCCGCCAGGATCGAGGAGATATACGAAAAGGTGGAGCGTGAGATCGAAGAAATCGTCCGGGAGGAAGGCCAGCGGGCCGCATACGACGCCAGTGTGCACGGCCTGCACCCCCGGCTGGTTGAGATGCTGGGTCGGTTGAAGTTCCGCAGCAGCTACGGTCAGAATGTCCTCAAGCATTCGCTGGAGGTGTCGTATCTGGCAGCGATGATGGCCTCGGAGCTGGGAGTCAATGTGAACCTGGCCCGCCGGGCCGGGCTGGTGCACGACATCGGCAAGGCTGCCGATCACGAGGTGCAGGGCACGCACGTGGAGATAGGCAGAGACCTGTTGCGCCGCTATGGGGAAAAGGATGCGGTTATAGCCGCGATGAGCTCGCACCACGGAGACTACGAGGCCGAGAACGTGGAGGCCATCCTGATTGCCGCCGCGGATGCGCTGTCCGCCGCCCGCCCGGGGGCGCGGAAGGAAACCCTCGAGGCCTACGTCCAGCGCCTCAGCAAGCTGGAGGATATAGCTGATGCGTTTGACGGCGTGGAAAAAGCCTACGCCATACAGGCGGGCCGGGAGATCCGGATTATTGTCAAGCCGGACGAAGTTGATGATCTGGAGGCCTATGCCCTGGCGCGGGATATCGTCTCGGAGATCGAGGAGCAGGTGGAGTATCCGGGACAGGTGAAGGTGACGGTTATCCGCCAGACGCGGGCCGTCGAGTACGCGCAATGATCTTTTGCTCATCATGAGAATTCCCGGCCCGGGACGCCGCAATACACCGGCGTTTCGGGCCGTAATTTTTGCAGGGAAAGCCCATTTAGCGGCGAAGATGACAGGGTGATGAGGCACTTGAAGTGGAGGGGCATCGTGAGAATTCTGGTAGTGGGCGATGTGGTGGGCAAACCGGGGCGGAAGGTGCTGCGGGAGAACCTGCAGACGCTGCGGGACCGCGCGAGGGTTGACCTCTGCATCGCCAATGGGGAGAACGCGGCGGGAGGACTCGGAATAACCGAAAAGACTGCAGTGCAGATTTTTGATTCGGGAGTCGACATCATCACCTCGGGCAATCATATCTGGGACAGAAAGGATGCCATACAGTACATAGAGCGCCAGCCCCGGCTGCTTCGCCCCATCAACTACCCGGAGGGAACCCCGGGACGTGGATCGTACCTGCACCAGGCGGAAGATCTTCCGCCGGTGGTGGTGATCAACGTGCACGGCCGGGTGTTCATAGAGACGGAATTTTCCTGCCCCTTCCGGGCCACAGAGCGCATCCTGCGCTGCTACCGACAGAAGATTCCCCAGGCGGCGGTGATTGTGGACCTGCACGGCGAGGCGACATCCGAGAAGCAGGCGTTTGCCCATTATTTCGATGGGCAGGTGGCAGCCGTCGTCGGCACCCACACCCACGTGCAGACGGCGGATGCCCGCATTCTTCCGGGCGGAACCGCTTTCATCACCGACGTTGGTATGACCGGACCGTCCGACGGGGTGATCGGTGTGGAGGCGGACAAGGTAATCGAGAAGTTTTACACCCAGATGCCGGTCCGCTTTGAGGTGGCCGGGGGGGCGACCATGATCAACGCTGTACGTATCGACCTGGAGACGGAAGGTGACAGGTCGCTGACAACGGACATCGAACCAATCAATCTTCACTTTGAGTAGACGGGAGAGGAGAGGAAACTGTGCCATCCACACGGGAAAGACGCTTCATGCAGGGCAACGAGGCAGTACTGGAGGGGGCTCTCGCTGCCGGGTCCCGGTTTTTCGCCGGGTATCCCATCACTCCTTCGTCGGAGATAGCTCAGGCCGCCTCCGTGCGTCTCCCGGCCCTGGGAGGCACCTACCTGCAGATGGAGGATGAGCTGGCGAGCATGGCCGCCGTGGTGGGCGCGGCACTGGCCGGGGAGAAGAGTTTCACCGCCACCAGCGGTCCCGGCGTGTCGCTCATGCAGGAGAATTTGGGCGTGGCGATCATGGCTGAAGTTCCCTGCGTGGTGGTGGATGTCCAGCGTTCGGGACCGAGCACGGGACTGGCCACCAAGCCGGCGCAGGCGGATACAATGCAGGCGCGCTGGGGATCGCACGGGGATCATTCGGCGATCGTCCTGGCTCCCTCCTCGGTGCAGGAGTGCTTCGATCTGACGGTGCGGGCCTTCAACCTGGCGGAGCAGTACCGGCACCCGGTGTACCTGCTGTCGGACGAGATCGTCGGGCACATGCGGGAGAGTGTCACCCTGCCGGAGGCGGACGAAGTGGACATCATCACCCGCCGGAAACCAGATGTTGACCCGGCCGACTACCGGCCGCACGACTGGGAATCGGACGGAGTTACACCCCCGCTGGCTCCCTTCGGGTCGGAGTACATCTACCATGCCAATTCATCGATGCACGACGACACCGGGTTTCCCAACGCTGACCCCGAGAACGCGCGCCGGGTCATCTCTCACCTGCACGACAAGATTGAAAAGGCGGTCGATGACATAGCTGATTACGAGCTGGTGGGACCAGAAGACCCGGACGTGATCATTGTGACTTACGGGTGCACCGCCCGCACCGCTGAACAGCTGGTGCTGGACCAGCCTGTGAACGGGTGCCGGGTATCGCTTCTGGTCATGCGTTCGCTCTGGCCCTTCCCCGATGCGGCGTTCGCGGAGATACGTGCCGGGGGCATCCCCGTCGTCGTGGCTGAGATGAACCTCGGTCAGATGGTGCGCGAGGTGAGCCGGGTTATGGGACCCGATTATCCCTGCCACAGCCTGACCAAGAGCAACGGAATACCAATATCGCCCCGCGAGATGGCAGCGTTCATCGAGGAGGAGGTTCTATGAAAGCCCTCGCACCGTACCTCAAGAGCGAAGACCTTCCCCTGTTCTGGTGTGCCGGGTGCGGAAACGGAATCATACTGGCATCCATCCTGCGCACCTTCTCTGCGCTGGAGCTGGCGCCCAAGGACATCGTGGTGTCCACCGGTATCGGCTGTTGGGGCAAGGCAGACGATTACCTCAAGACCAACTCCATTCACGGCACGCACGGGCGGGCCCTGCCGTTTGCCACCGGGATAAAGGCGGCGAACGACGACCTGACCGTCCTCGCCCTGATGGGAGACGGCGACTGCGCCACCATAGGCGGCAATCACTTCTTGCACGCGGCCAGGCGCAATATAGACGTAACTGCAATTGTCTCGAACAACTTCAACTACGGGATGACGGGGGGACAGTACTCGGCGACGACCCCTCCCCACAGCTACACCAGCACTTCGGTTTACGGAAACCCGGAGGGAGTGTTTGACCTGTGCGAGGTGGGCCAGGCGGCGGGCGCCACATTTGTTGCCCGCGGTACGGTGTACCACGCGAACCAGCTGGAGCCCCTGATCACCGATGCGGTGCGGCACCGGGGCTTTTCCCTGGTGGAGGTTTTCTCCTCCTGTCCGGTGTATTTCGGCCGCTACAATGAGAGACCTTCCCCCGTTGAGATGATGAAATACTGGCAATCCCGGGCCGTTCCGGTACAGCGTTACCGGAAGATGGATGAGGATTCCCGCGCGGACCGGGTGCCCATCGGCGTGTTCCACCGCGATGATCGACCCGATTTCAACACGCGCTACCGCGACATACGCGCCCGGGCGCGGGAGAGAATGGAGGGACGTGGGTGATGAGTAGACAGACAGCTCTGAACAAGGCCAAAGGCGGCGAGCGCACCGAGATAGTCCTCGCCGGGGTCGGCGGCCAGGGACTGGTCTTCATCGGGGGCCTTCTGGGTCGGGCGGCCACCGCCCGCGGACAGCACGCAGTGCAGACGCAGAGTTTCGGCGTGGCATCCCGCGGCGGCTTCACCAAGTCCGACATCATCCTGGCCGAGCTGCCCGTGGCCTATCCGATGGTCACCGAACCTGATGCGGTCCTGGCCCTGACAGATGAGGCTTATCACCGCTATGCGGACCTGAAGCCGGGGGCGCTCCTGCTTTACGACAGCGACAATGTCGCGGTGGATGAGGGGGCGCCCGGCAGAGGATTCCCCTTCACGACCGCTGCGCGCAGGGAGAATCTTGAGGGCAGCTACAATGTGCTGGCGCTGGGAGCCCTGGTGGGCATGACGCAGGTGGTCCCGGAGGATGCCATACGGGAGGCCGTGGACGGCCCCAACCTGAAGGCATTTGAGCTGGGTCTGATGCTGGTGCAGGATGAAAGGGGTGGATAGACGTGGTCAGTACAAAGGCAGGCGACCTGCACAGCCGGTTTACGGTGGTTGACACGCACGTTGACACCCTGCTGGCGGCGGTGCACGGCATTCGCTCCCTGGGTGTCCGGTCGCACAGCGGGCACGTTGATTTTCCCCGCCTGCGCGAGGGAGGCGTAGATGTCCAGTTTTTCGCTCACTACATAGAACCCGATTACAAGCCCGATCGCGGGCTGCTCCGCTTCATGCAGATTGCCGACGTGTTCTACCGGGAAGTGGAGGAAAACAGTGATATCGCTCAGGTGGCGCTCAGCGCAAGAGACATCCAGCGCATAACCTGGGAGGGTCGGATTGCCTGCATACTTGCCGTCGAAGGGGCTGAGGCCATGCAGGGTGACCTGTCGGTGCTGCGGATGCTGCACCGTCTGGGGGTGCGCTGCATAGGGCTCACCTGGAACCAGCGAAACCAGCTGGCCGACGGGGTGGGGGAGATGCGAACGGGTGGCGGCCTGACTACACTGGGCGTCAAGGCGGTCAGGGAGATGAACCGGCTGGGCATAATTGTCGACGTATCGCATCTGTCCGACCCGGGTTTCTGGGACGTGGTGGACTGTACGGATCAGCCCTTCATCGCCACCCACTCCAATGCCCGCAGCGTGTGCGATCACCCGCGCAACCTCACGGACGAGCAGATCGACAGCCTGGCGGAGCGCGGCGGTGTGATGGGTATGAACTTCGCACCCGCATTTGTGGATGCCAAACGGGCCACGTTGGACCGGGTGCTGGATCACGTAGATTATATCTCCGACCGCGTGGGGCCCGCCCACGTCGGTCTCGGATCGGACTTCGACGGCATACGCGACACGCCGGAGGGGCTCGAGGATGTGACCCGGATGCCCCGCATAACGGAGGGCCTTCTGGAGCGCGGCTACTCAGACGATGATGTGCAGGCGATCCTGGGAGAAAACTTCCTGCGGGTCTGCCGCGAGGTATGGGGAGGCTGATTTCGTGCGGGGAGCCGCCGACCTGCATCTGCACTCGTCCGAGTCGGACGGGAGAAGCACACCCGGGGCTCTGGTCGACGCCGCGGCGGATGCCGGTCTCAGGTACATGGCTCTCTGTGATCATGACTCGGTGGGCGGGGTGGAGCGTGCCCTGCGCCGCGCCCGCAGCCGCGACGTGTGCGTGATCCCCGGGGTGGAGTTGGGCGTGCATGTGACCCTGCCGCGGGCCGGGGGCGACCCCACTGACTCCCGCCTGGCCGCCGGGGAGGTCCACCTGCTGGGATATGGAATGCGTGATATGGTCGAACTCGAGGATCTGCTGGAGGACATGCGCCGGAGCCGCGAGCACAGGATCTACGCCATCCTGGAGAATCTGGCCGGCGAGGGAATTGATCTCAAAGAAGAAGACGTCCGGCGGCAGCTCGGGGCATCCAGCGTCCCGGGCAGGCCCCACGTGGCACGTGCCCTGGTGGCCCGCGGCTGCTGCCGCACGGAGGCCGAGGCATTCTCGCGCTGGCTGGTTCCCGGGCGTCCCGGCTACATTCCGCGGAAGAAACTCAGTCTCGAGAGGGGAATTGCGGCCGTCCGGCGGGCCGGGGGAGTGCCGGTGTTTGCTCACCCCGGCCAGATGTATTCACTGCTGGAAGATGCCGTGCGTTTGGGGGTGCGGGGGGTGGAAGTCGTCCACCCGGATCATTCCTGCGCGGTTATGTCCCGGCTGCTGCGGTTCGCCCGCGAGCACGACCTGCTTCCCACCGGGGGGTCAGATTTTCACGGGCGCCCGAGCGACCCGGCAGTCGGGGAGGTCACGGCCCCGGCGGCCTGGGCGGAGGCCCTGCTGGCGGAGATTTAAGCGCCAGATTCATGGGAGAAAAACCGGGCATTTGCCGCCGGCCTCGCCACCTTACGGATTCCTGCGGGAGGGGTATCTTCCCCGACTGTCGGGCCCGGTATCGCTGCCTCACCGGTATGGCTTCGCATCGTTTCTCATAGGCTAATAGCAAATTCGCGGTGGGAGGGTGATGCGATCATGCGCGGTGAGGGACGGCGTGACCCCACGGTAGGGCGAGACGAGTACATTGCCGAGCTGGAGCGCCGCATTGACATGCAGCGCGAACAGCTGATACGCATGCGGCGGCGAAGCAGGGTGCTTTTGAATCTATTGGAGAGGTGGAGTCCCCGTCCCATGCCCGGGGGCGGCCGGGGTCCCGGCCGGGTGGTGTGCCTGTTCGAGGATGATGTAGATAGTTGATTGATCCTGACAGTTCGCGGTGACTAGTGGTAAAATTGCAGGTGGGCTAAAAGAAGCCAGAGGAGGCGGAAATTCAATGGCATGGGAAGATCAGACGGAACAACCAGAAAGCACTTCCGGTGCGGAGGAAGAGTTTGAGGCCCTGCCCGACCTGGGACAGAGACTGGGCCTCAACCCCAAGTCTTTCCGTGCCATCCTGCAGCAGTATTCCGATTTTTTGCCCCTGCACGAGCAGGGTGGCGAGAGGGGCCTTGCGGGAAGCGCCATAGAACACCTGCAGCACATACATAAGCGTACGCTGGAGGGATACACAGAAGAAGAGATTCGCTTTGAGCTGGCGCCGGAAGAAGATGCCGGCGGCGACGAGCCGGACGCACCCGCTGTTTTGGAGGAGGGTGTCCGGAGAGCCCCGGAGGCGGCCGAGCTGAGACGTTTACTCGAGGAGCTGAGGGAGCTGCGCGAACAGCTCACCGAGTCTGAACAGAAGCGCGTGCGGGATCGGGACAAGCTGATGATGTCGCTGATGCGCACGCAGAAGGAGATGAAGCAGCTGCGCTATGAGGTATCGAAATCCGGGACGCGCCGGCAGCGGACAATGTGGGATAAGCTCCTCGGGCGCTGAGGACATAAAGACCTAGGAGGTTGAACTGCGTGAGGGATCTTTCTACGCTCTATGCACCGGAATCCGTCGCCATAATTGGTGCATCGGACTCTCCGGGCAAAGTCGGTAATGTGGTGGTCAACAACCTGGTTGACAGCGGGTACCCGGGGAAGATCTACCCCGTTAACCCGAAGCGGGAATTGATAGAAAATCTGCGATGCTACCCATCGGTGCGGGATATACCGGATGACGTGGATCTGGCGGTCATCTGCATCCCGGCTCCGGTAGTGCCCGATGCGATGCGCGACTGTGCTGCCGCGGGCGTTAAATCTGTCGTGGTGATCACCGCCGGGTTCAAGGAAGCCGGTCCGGAGGGCGAGGCCCTGGAACAGGAGATCACCCGGATTGCCGACGACGCCGGCATAAACATGATGGGTCCGAACTGCCTGGGTGCTATGAATACCCACACGCCCATCAACGTCACCTTTGCCGGGGACTTCCCGCTGAAGGGCGACATCGCCTTTTTCTCGCAATCGGGCGCGCTGTGCATAGCCATTCTGGACTGGAGCCTGAACCAGGGGGTGGGCTTCAGCAAGTTCATCAGCATGGGAAACAAGGCCCAACTGAATGAGGCCGACTTCATCGCAGATGCCGCCGCTGATTCCGAGAGCCGCGTCATATTGATGTACCTGGAGAGCATCGAGGATGGCGATGCCTTCATGGAGGCCGCGCGGGAGGCGGTGCAGAAAAAACCCGTGATCATTCTCAAATCGGGGGTAAGCGAGGCCGGGGCGCAGGCCGCTTCCTCGCACACCGGGGCACTGGCCGGAAGTGATGCTGGATTCGCGGCCGCGTTCCGCCAGAGCGGCATAATCCGCGCCGGAAGGATGCAGGAGGAATTCGGCAAGGCCACTGCCTTCATCGGTGGGATAAACATCGCCGCGGGGCGTCGGGTAGCGGTTGTGACCAACGCGGGTGGCCTGGGAGTCATGGCCACGGATGCACTGGAGGGGGCCGGCCTGAAACTGGCGGAGCTGAGCGGGGAGACGCAGGAGAATCTGCGTGCGGTCCTGCCGGAGATGGCGTCAGTGGAAAACCCGGTGGACATCGTCGGACACTCGGACGAGGATACCTATGCCGCTGCCCTGGAGACGGTGGTGCAGGATCCGGGTGTGGACATGATTCTTCCTCTGCTCAGCCCCACGGCGGTTCTCGATCCCGATGCCCTGGCTGAATACATGATTGAGCAGGGGCGCGAGTATTCCGATATCCCGATGTCAGCCTCCTTTACCGGCGGCGAGAGCGTGAAGGCGGCCAACGAGACTCTCCGTTCCGCCGGAATACCGTGCTTTCCGTTCCCCGAGGAGGCGGTCGAGGGATTGGTCGCCATGGTGGAGTACGGCGAGGCCCGCAGACGCCTCGGGGCCGGTCAGCCCCTCAGCTATGCGGGAGATCGGGAGCGGGTAAGGGAGATTTTCCGTGCGGTGCGGGCGGACGGCCGCAGAATCCTTCTCGGTCCGGAGGCGATGGCGGCAGCCCGGGCCTACGGTATAAGCACCGTTCCGTCAGAGCTGGCGACGTCGGCTCAGGAGGCCGGTCACCTGGCGGAGGAGATGGGCTTTCCCGTGGCCATGAAGGTGGCATCTCCCGACATCGTACACAAGACCGACATCGGCGGGGTGAAGCTGGATGTTGCGGATCGCGCCCTGACAGAGAAGGCCTTCGAGGAGATCATGCAGAATGCTGCTGAGGGCGAACCGGACGCCCGCGTCTATGGTGTCGAGGTGCAGAAGATGTTCCCGCCCGGGCAGGAGCTGATCGTGGGCATGACGCAGAGTCCGCCGTTCGGACCGCTTCTCATGTTCGGTCTCGGCGGCATCTTTGTGGACCTGATGGAGGACGTTTCGTTCCGTCTTGCCCGGCACCTCACAGACATTGACGTGGATGAGATGATAGGAGAAACCAAGGCGGCCGAGCTTCTCCGCGGTTACCGGGGGGACGCACCGAAGGATCTCGAAGCGGTGAAGGAGACCGTGGGACGGGTGGCGCAGCTCAGCCGGGATTTCTCTGATATTTCTGAGCTGGACGTCAATCCCTTCTTTGCCTACGAGGACGGCGTCGCTGCTCTCGACGTCAAGATAACGCTCACCCCCGAAGCCGGCGAAGGGAGATGAGATTGACGTGAAGGTGCAGGTGCTGGGACCGGGATGCCCGAAGTGCCGCAAGACAAAGAAAATCCTGCAGGAGACGGCGGACGACATGGGACGGCAGATCGATCTGGAGCACGTCACCGACGTTACGGAGATCTCCCGTCGGGGGGTCTTCATGACGCCGGCGGTGATCATAGATGGTGAGGTGGTCCTGGAGGGCAGAGTTCCCTCCAGCGACCAGGTGAAGGAGTGGCTCGCGGAGTAGACGAGAGCGCATCATGCATGGTTATGTGGGCGGTCGGCCGCACTGGCGCGGGGCCGCCCTTTTCGTTGTTCTGCGCCGCCGGGCAGGTGCACGACGACCCTGGGGCTCACCGGTTTGACCTGCAGTCTCTGGCGGACGAGGCCTGCAGCACGTCATCGCGTATAGGTTTGAGGCACAAAAGTTTCATCCAGGCCCGGCGCATGGTGGCGCGGAAGCGAGCTGTCAGAAGTGCCGTCTCCCCTGCCTGGACCAGGGGGCAGATGGCCGCGCCGTTTTCGTCCAATACCATGGTCAGTCTGCTGTGGGTGTCGAGGTGTGGGGCGAGCGGGAAAGTGCGGCAGCCGAAGGGGCGCAGGGACCTGCGGCAGGTCGCCTCACAGGTTACGAACCATCCTCCTTCTTTCCAGGAAGGGGGGAAAACATAGCGGCGCGAATCGTGCCAGGTCCGGCTGAGCCAGGGCTCGTCGCCGATGAGAAGCTGCTCCCCGGGATACAGGTATACCCCGACGCCGGGCGCCCAGTCCCGACAGCACATCGAGTCACAGAGTTTCCCGCAGTCCGTGGGAAGCGGGGTTGTGGTGTCGGTCATCTCGTAGATTTCGGTCCACAGGCGCAGAAGACCGTCGCTGCTGAGCATCGTGATCTCCTCCCCGGTGCGAGTACCAGTCTGTCACGGCCGCTGGGCATGGGCAAGTGCCCCCGCGGTTCAGACCCGCTGCTACACTGATACGGCCTGAAGGACCCGTCCGGAAAGAGAGGACTTGGCTGCGCTGCCGATGGCCGGATACCGGCTCCGTCTGCCGTCTGGCGTACACGGGCGCGGTTGACCGCTGTTCATGGAGCACACGCGGCTCCGGTCCGGCAGAAAGACGGATCCATTGATGTCAAATGAGAAGTGCTGCCGCTTCCGTCCAGCCTGATTGCACTCCGAATGCAGGCGGCATCATAATGGCAGG
>Ga0207421_10001595_pt1 | contig 28867 bp, 25 predicted proteins | sample SodLakKL_010_SED_4_FD_187542 | JGI IMG/M metagenome (GOLD analysis project Ga0207421, IMG submission 187542) | Alkaline sediment microbial communities from Lake Tanatar, Kulunda Steppe, Russia - 8KL_010_SED (SPAdes) (version 2) | ecosystem: Environmental > Aquatic > Non-marine Saline and...
TGGCATTACCCGCCAGCTCGAGCCTCCGTTCTTTGTCATGGCGACGCAGAATCCCATTGAGATGGAAGGCACCTATCCTCTGCCCGAGGCGCAGGTTGACCGGTTCTTCTTCAAGACCAAAGTGGACTACCCTAACGGCAGCGAACTGACAGAGATACTGCGACGCACTACGGGTGAAGCGCAGCCCCGGCCGCAGGCGGTCATGAAGCAATCGCAGCTGCTAGAGGCGCAAGAGACCATCCGCAGCGTTCCCATAGCCAGTGAAATTATGGACTACTGTTCCAGATTGGTTCTGGCAACGCATCCGGAACGCCCCGATGCCGGTGAACTCGTCAACCAGTATGTGCGCTACGGGGCCAGTCCCCGGGGCGCCCAAGCACTGGTCTTGGCCGCGAAAGCATGGGCGTTCTTTTCGGGGCGCTTCAGTGTCAGTTTCGATGATGTTCGGCAGATGGCACTGCCGGCCCTCCGCCACCGCATGCTGCTGAATCTAGAAGGAGAGGCTACGGAGCAGGATGTGGACGCCATTCTTCAGCGGCTGATGGAAACCATTCCGGAAACCGACTAGGGGGTCAAGCATTGATTCTTTCCAGCGAGTTCCTGCAGAAGTTAGAACGACTGTCCCTGGTCCTGCGCCGTACGAGAAACCGCCAGTTGGCCGGTTCCCGCAAAAGCTACAGTTTAGGGGCCGGCTTGGAGTTTCATGATTTCGCTCCGTATCAGCCCGGCGATGATTACCGCTATGTTGATTGGAGCCTGTATGCCCGCTTGGGCCAGTTGTTTCTCAAACTGTTCGTGGAAGAACACGATACCAATATCCATCTGCTTGTGGATGGAAGCCGTTCCATGAGCTTCCATCCCCAAAAAGCCGAATTGGCAGCGCAGTTGGCGGCGGCCTTCGGGTATATTTCCCTGCGCCAGCTCGACGGGGTCAGTGCCGCTTATATGACCGACCGGATAACGACGGAACTTCCCGCCCGCCGCGGGCGACCACAGATCTTCCGTCTGCTTCAGTTCTTGGAAAAGGGCCCGGAGTCCGGTATGACCGATATGGCCCGTGTTTTGGCTCGTTTTGCCTATTACCACAAGAGACCCGGACTGCTGGTCATATGCAGCGATTTTTTCTGTGATTCTGATTTTCCCCAACAGATCCGCAATTTGGTCGCGGCCCGCTGGCAGATAGTTCTAGTCCAGGTGCTGAGTACCGAAGAGGCGCGGCCGCAGTTGGAACAGCCGCTGGTCCTCGTGGACTCAGAAAGCGGCGAGCGAGTACTGGTGGACGCTGAAGGACTGACGGAGCGCTACCGCGACCGGCTGGAGCGTTTTCAGCGGCAGCTGGCGTCGATGATGGCTTTTGGCGTGCACTATATTCCGGTATCGACCGATGATTCCGTTGAAGATATTGTGTTTCGAGCGTTTCGAGAACAGGGGGTGGTACGGTGATCGAGTTTGCCAACACGGCTGCGGCAGGGCTTTTTGCTGCCTTAATTATCATTATTATTCTGCACCTGCTGCTGCAGCGGCGGGAAGAACGGGTAGTGTCGTCGACGTATTTGTTCCGCGAGCTTACGGCAGTGAGCAGTCAGCTAAACCGGCGCCTTCGTCTGCGGTTCAGTTGGCTTCTGCTGGCACAGCTTTTGGCCGCGGCGTTTTTGGTTATGGCTGTTATGCAGCCCGACGCTTTCGGCCTCTTTGGCGGTGAGCGGACCGTCGTGGTAGTGGATGCATCCGCTAGTATGCAGGCCGAGGATGTAACACCGAACCGATTTGGTGAAGCGGTGTCCCAAGCACAAGACTATGTCTCAGAGCGGTCCGGACAGGATACGGCGGTTCTAGCCGCGGCTGCAGAACCCACCGTGGTCCAGGGCTTCACCAGTGATGCCCAGAGGCTCCGGACGGCTTTAGATGGTATGGCGCCGTCGGAGCAGACCGTGGATATGGAGGCGGCGCTGCGGGTAGCCCAAGCGATGATCGGCCATGGCCACGCGGGACGCATTGTGGTCTTTACCGATGCTTCCTTTGAGGGTGCCTCCATGGATCTGGAGTCGCCATTGGAGGTTGTAACCGTAGGGCAATCCTCCGACAATGTAGGCATCGTCGGTTTGGATGCTGTTCCGGCCGGGCGATCGCAGTTTGATGTGATGGCCCGAATCGGCAACTTTTCCGGTGAATCCAAAACCGTGGGCGCGGTGCTGGACTCGGCCGGGGGCACTGCGGCGGATAAGAGTGTCACCTTGGAAGCCGGCGAGATACGGGAAGTCTTTTTCCAACTGGAAGTGGATGGACGCCAAGAGTTCGTCCTCTCCTTAGAAAGCGGCGGCGATCTCCGCCTGGATGACCAAGTGAGCCTCACGCTAGGACTGGAGGAACGCCCGCGGGTGCTCTTGGTAACCCCCGGGAACGTCTTTTTGGAGCGAGCTCTTTTGTCGTATCCCGATATTCGGCTCTTCACCCGTGAATCTGTAAGTGAGCCGCAGGCATATGATCTTGTTGTGTTTGATCGCGTACAGCCATCGGCGGAAGTGGAACGCGCCGCGTATTTCAACGTTTTGCCGCCGGATTTGGCCGACAGCTTCGGTTTGCAGTCCCAAAACCGCTCACTTACGGTCAGCAGCATGGACCGGACCCACCGGCTCTTCCGGTTCCTCAATCTCGGCGATCTGCGGGCGAGCGATTACCGAACGGTGGAACGGGCCGGCGGAATCGAGTCATTGGTCGATGCCGGTGAAGGTTCTGTGATCGCCGCCTATGAAGACAATGACCAGCGGTGGGTCTTCGTTGGGTTTGATCTCTATGACTCCAATTTTCCCTTAAGCGTTGATTTTCCGTTGTTCATCGGCAATGTATTGGAATGGCTCGGTCCGGAAGCAGTGGAAGTAGGGCCAGTACTGTCCCCTGAGGAATCGGACATCGGTCCCCGTTGGGATTACACGGCGGAAATAGAGGCTCCCGGAGCGGGCCGGCCGGCGATAGAGGCGGCTCGGATTAGCCTGTGGCCTTATGTTCTGTTTATGACGGTACTGTTGATCGGCGCAGAATGGTTCCTGTTTGACCGCAGCAGCGGCGGAAAGCGCAGCCTGCGTCAGTAGGCAGGGGCAGAGGACACAGAGGACAGCACAGAACGGCGCGGGCGTGTGGCCGTGGGGAAATTCGGCGGGCAGGAGGATTTCCCCGCACTAAAACAGAACCAAAGAAATGGAATAGGTGTGAACAGACCGGTGAGCCAGCGAACCCTGCAGTGGCAGCCGGTCTCCTACTATGCAGTGTGAAACGGGATCACAAACGGTTCCGCGACGAACTGCCAAACCCTCAATGGGGAGGAGGTGGCCGCATATGAGGCACCGTGGACTTGATCATCCCGATGGAGCGTGCGGTGGCCGCGGCAAAGAGCCATGTATATATTAGCTGTCGACGGTGGCGGAAGTGCTGCTAAAGCGGTTGTTTTCCATGGTGAAGGAACAGCGTTAGGATGGGGATATGGCGGAGCCTGCAATTTCAGCGTCGACCGCAAAACTGCAGCGGCCAGCATCGAAGAGGCCGGAAGCAAAGCCCTGTCCATGGCGGGATTGCGATGGGACCAGGTGGTCCGTACAGGTGTGGGGTTGTCCGGTGCCGGCCGACCCCATGAACAGCGCTGGATGGAGGATGCCCTATCCCGCCGAACGACCGCGGTGGTGGATCACGATGGTATGGCTGCACTCCTGGGAGGGCTCGCCGGTGAACCGGGGGCCGCCGTCATATCCGGAACCGGGTCGATTGCCATCGGACGGGACCGTGAAGGCCAGACTGCGCGTGCCGGTGGATGGGGCTACATCCTAGGCGATGAGGGCAGTTCTTTTGCCATCGCCGTGGAGGCCGTGGCCCGTGCCCTTAAGGGGCGGGACGGTCGGCTGCCCAGGGATCCGCAGCTAGAACAGGCCATTGTTCAGAGGTATCGATTATCTTCGCTCATGGATGTCATTGCGTTTGTGTACAAATCACCCTTAGACCGGGGAAAGATCGCTGTTTTGGCCCAGGACGTTTCACAACTGGCCCTTTCCGGGCACAAAGAAGCGCAGAGGATACTTTCCGCTGCCGGAGTGCAGCTAGGTCAGTTGGTCAACGCGGTCCTCAGCGAACTGGCGCTGCTCGAGCAGCCATGCCGTGCCGTCTACTGCGGCGGCACCTTTCAAGCCGGCCCCCCTCTGCTTGATTCGTTGCAGAAAACAGTGGAGCAGAGGGCCCATCGATGCTGCGTTGGCCCACCGAAGCTTCCGCCCGTGGCCGGCGCGTTTTTCATAGCACGCCCGGATCTGCAGGAGGACAGCGCTGTTGTGAAACAGCTGCAGCGCTCCCTGCGGGGAACGCCCTTTGCGGGCAGGGAGGTGACAGTCTAACAATGGAACGATATATTGGGTTAATGTCAGGAACGTCGGCCGATGCCGTTGACGCAGCGCTGGTGGAGATCGGGGAAGAGCTGTCTGAGGTAACGTTGCTCCAACAGATCAGTCAGCCGTTCCAACCCGGGCAGCGCCAGGAAATACTTGACCTGTGCCAGCCTGAGACTTCTTCGGTGGACGCGCTGTGCCGGTGGCATTTTCGGCTGGGAGAGATATACGCGGCAGCGACGGATCGGCTGCTGCAGGAGTCTGCGCTCCGGCCCGAAGATATCACAGCCATCGGCTTGCACGGCCAGACTGTCTATCATATGCCCGGCGAAGGTACACTGCAGCTGGGCAGCGCAGCCGTATTGGCCAATGCGGTGGGCATTCCCGTAGTCCATGACTTTCGCAGCGCCGATATGGCACTAGGCGGACAGGGAGCGCCGCTGGTTCCCTTCTTTGATCAGCTTGTTTTTGGCCGCGACGGCCGCACCACGGCCGTGCAGAACTTAGGCGGTATTGGCAATGTTACCGTGGTGGGGTCAGGGGCCGAGCAGCTTCCCGCTGTGGCCTTTGACACCGGTCCCGGTAACATGGTGATGGATGCCTTGGCCGAACGGTTCAGCGAGGGCAAGCTATCCTATGACCGCGATGGACAATGGGCCAGCCAAGGCCGAGTACACGACACCATTGTTGAACAGCTGCTGCAAAACCCCTACTTCCAGAAGGCACCGCCAAAGAGCACCGGCCGAGAGTTGTTTGGCCGTGCCTTTGTTGAATCTATGCTGCAGCTGGCCAACTTGTCGCGCGAGGACTGGCTGGCAACGGCCACGGCCTTTACCGCAGCAAGCATCGCCGATCAATACCAGCGTTTTATCCTGCCGTATGTACGCTTGGAGCAGATTGTGCTCAGCGGGGGCGGAAGCCAGAACCCTGTACTGCGTGAGCTCATCGCTCAACGCACGGGTCTCTTGGTTCACTTAAGCGACGAGTTCGGCGTTCCTGGTCAGGCCAAGGAAGCAATGGCCTTTGCCGTACTGGCCGCCGCGGGCTGGCGGGGAATAGCAGCTAACGTACCCAAGGCCACAGGCGCCAAGCGGGCGGCTAGACTGGGAAGCATTCAGTACCCTTCTCCTAGTTCTGCCTGTGTTGGGTGAAGCTATGGTCGTCACAGAATTTGCGAGACCGTCAGACAAGGATCCCGTCGGGGTGCAGCTGACATTTTCGGCCGCAGTTGGGAAGCTGTGTGCAGGCAGCTCTGTGGCAAAGCTGCAAGCAAGGCCGGGCGCACACTGGGAGGCCAGTTAAGGGAGGGCCGCAGCATGAACGTTTCTGATATGTGTATCGAAGCCAAGGTAGGCCAGATGATGATCTTTGGTTTCGCAGGATTGGAAGCCGATGATCATGTTCAGAAGATGGTGTCCGAGTGGGGCATTGGAGGTGTTGTGTTATTTAAACGCAACTGCCGCCATGCCAGGCAGGTGGCCGAACTCAACCAGCATTTGCAGACCTTGGCTGCCGTGCCCCTGTTCATCGCCACTGACCAAGAAGGCGGCAGTGTGGCCAGGTTGACGAGCGGAGCGTCTGTTTCACCGGGAAACATGGCACTGGGTGCCGCCGGCGATCCCCAATGGACCGGACTGGCAGCTCGCGTCACCGGATCCGAGCTGCAGGCCTGCGGCATCAACATGAACCTCGCACCGGTATTGGATGTCAGCAATAATCCGGAAAACCCGGTGATTGGCGTCCGTTCCTTCGGTGAAGATCCGCAGTTGGTGGCAGAACTTGGTGCAGCGGCCGTTGAAGGTTACCAGCACTACGTAGCCGCCGTGGCGAAGCACTTCCCCGGGCACGGCGATACCAGCGTCGACAGTCACCGAGCGATGCCATCGGTGGACGTATCCATGGAACGATTGGAGGCAGTGGAGCTCGTTCCATTTCGGCGTGCCATTGCGGGCGGCGTAACGGCTGTGATGACGGCTCACATCTATTTCCCGGCCATTGAACCGGATCCAGGCGTGCCGGCGACGCTGTCCTCTGCGGTTTTGACCGATCTGCTGCGCCAGCACCTGGGGTTTGGCGGCCTGATTCTGACAGATTGCATGGAGATGGATGCCATTGCCAAGGGGTTCGGCACCACGGAAGCCGCTGTGCGCACCATTGAAGCCGGCGCCGACTGTGTTCTGGTGAGCCACACGCCCACTGTGCAGCGGCAGTGCTTGGAGGCGGTGCTAGAGGCGGTGAAAACTGGGCGCATTTCCGAAGAGCGGGTGGATCGGTCGGTGGGGCGTATTTTGGCTGCAAAAGAACGATTTGTCCAACCGGTGTTCCCGGAGAATCTGGAGACACTGGATATCGGCTTTCACCAAGACAGTATGGCCAACGCCGCAGCGGCCGCGGTGACCGCCCACGGCCGAGCGTCGCTCCTGCCACTGGATAAAAGCCAACGTCTGCTGGTTGTGGAGACCATAGCCGGTGCCGAGACCGTTGCGGAGGATGTCATGGACGTGCCCGTGTCATTGGGAGGCGAACTGCAGGAAATGGGGTACGACGTGCAGCGCGCCTTCGCGGTGCCGGATGTGGAGCCGGAAGACATGGAACCCGTGGTGGCTGCGGCGGCCGAACGGGATATCATTGTCTTTGTCAGTCAAGATGCGCACCGGTTTCCGGAGCAGGCTCGGTTGCTGGCCGAATTGGCTGCCATGAAGCCCTTAATCGTCATGGGCGGAAAAACTCCCTATGAACTGCGGGCCATGCCCGAGGATATCCTCTATCTTGCTGCCTACGGGATGCAGCCGGCCAATGTTCGGGGAATGGCCGCTGTTCTGAGCGGAAAGGCAGCGCCTGGCGGCCGTTTCCCCGTCTCTGTCTAGAAGGTGTCGACGAACCCGGCAGCAAAACGGCCCCTCAAGGGACGGACAGACGTGCAAGAGACGCAGGCGCTGGTTTCGCAAAGGACTGCAAGGCTCCGGAAAAAACACCTCCGCTAGGGGAGGTGCGTTTGTCTATCCAGTCTGCGGAAGAGAAGCCCGTATTCCCAGTTCTTCTAAGGTTTGGCGCAGCTGGGTGAAGTCCGTCTGCAGCGTCAGCGCCCGCCAGCAGAACAAAGTCGGTACATCAAGGCGGATGGTAGCCAACTCCTTGTAAAGCAGTGCCTTGTCTTGGTGCTGCCGCAGATTTTCGCCTGCTTTTCCCGGGACACGTTGGCTGTAGAGCAGCAGGTTCTCCAAACTTTCGTATTCAGCCAGCCACTTGACGGCCGTTTTGGGGCCCACCTTGGGGATGCCGGGTATGTTGTCGCTGCTGTCTCCCATCAGGGCCTTTAGGTCCGGTACGCGCTCCGGCGGTACACCCATGTCATGCCGTACGATGTCCGGCGTATAAATCCGGTTTTCGCGACTGTGGGGCACCAGGATACTGACATGATCATTGACCAGCTGCAGCGTGTCGCGATCGGTGGTGGCTACGAATGCTTCCGTGTCGGCAGGAAGGCTGCGGGTTAAGGTGCCGATGATGTCGTCAGCTTCAAATCCAGGCAGCTCGCTGACGGGGATGCCGGTGGAATCCAAAAGCCGCCGTATCAGAGGCAGCTGCGACTTCAGTTCCATAGGCATAGGCGGGCGCTGGGCCTTGTACGCGGGAAATAGGTTGTGGCGAAAGGTTGCTTGGCTGCAGTCCGATGCCACTGCCACGTAGTGGGGCTGCACTTGGTTGATCAAGGATGACAGGGTGTTGTAAAATCCAAGGGCTGCATTGATGGTCTGTCCCTGCCGAGTCCGGATGGTGGTGGGCAGTCCGAAGAAGGCCCGGTATGTAATGGAAAAAGCGTCGATAATGAGGCAGCGTTTGGAAGACACAAGCAGAACTCCTTTATCGAAGGCGTTTTTGCCGCTATTTGTCTCCCATTATATCACATGTGAAGGAGTTGTTGCAGGTGAACCGCGATACGATGACAATCCCTGAAATTTTCGCGCTGCGGCGGATTGCCGTGGTCGGTTTCAGCACGAATCCCGCCAAGCCTTCCCATTCGGTGCCCAAGTACCTCATGGAACAGGGCTTCACGCTATATCCGGTCAATCCCCGGGCTGAAGGCCCTATCCTAGGGCGGAAGGCGTATAATGCTGTGGCTGATATTCCAGAGCCTGTGGATATCGTCTGCGTTTTCCGTCCGTCGGAGGAAGTTCCTTCGGTGCTGGAAGATACGCTGCGGCGCAATGATGTCAAGGTGTTTTGGATGCAGCAGGGCATTTCCCATGGAACCGCTGCCAAAGAAGCTCGCAGCCATGGACTGACAGTGGTACAGGACGCGTGCATGGGGCAGGAGCACCGGGCACTGTGAAGGCGGAAACGATGATGGTTGCTAGAGATCTTCTCGATGCTGCTGTAAGGGACCTGGACGCGATAGCACAGGGTACGGGGTTTCATGGCAGCGGCACGAGAAAGTTCCGGCATCAAAGGACAAATCTAGGTTGGAGGGAGAGTTGAAAGTATGGGAGTCAAAGTAGTGGGAGAACAGCTGCCGAATATGCCGTGGCAAGATCGGCCTGCGGGGTGCAGTGATGTGCTGTGGAGATATGACAATAATCCCATCATTCCCAGGGACCTGCTGCCCACATCCAACAGCATATTCAACAGTGCTGTGGTTCCCTTTGAGGACGGATATGCCGGCGTCTTCCGGGTGGACAATAAAGCCCGGGAAATGAAAATCCATGCCGGATTCAGCAGCAATGCTTTGGATTGGACCATTGACCCCGAACCCATTGATTTCGTCTGCAGCGATGAAGAGGTAGGAACATTTGTTTACGGTTACGATCCGCGCGTTTGCTGGATTGAGGATCGTTACTATGTGACGTGGTGCAACGGATATCACGGCCCCACCATTGGTGCTGCCTATACCTATGATTTTCAGGCTTTCTACCAGCTGGAGAACGCGTTTCTCCCGTTCAACCGCAATGGAGTCCTGTTCCCGCGCAAAATCGGCGGCCGCTACGGGATGCTCAGCCGGCCCAGCGACAACGGCCATACTCCTTTCGGCGATATCTTCTACAGTCAAAGCCCGGACATGGAGTATTGGGGCCGCCACCGCCAAGTGATGGCTGCGGCCCACGGGTGGCAGTCTACTAAGATCGGCGCGGGCCCCATTCCCATCGAAACCAGTGAAGGCTGGCTGATGATATACCATGGTGTTCTGACGTCCTGCAATGGATTTGTGTACAGCATGGGGGCAGCCCTGTTGGATCTAGAAGAACCGTGGAAGGTGCTGTATCGCGGACGTCCGTATTTGATGTCTCCGCAGCGGGATTATGAATGTGTGGGTGATGTACCCAATGTTGTGTTTCCCTGCGCTGCTTTGGTCGATGCGCCCAGCGGACGGCTGGCCGTATATTACGGGGCGGCGGATACGGTAACGGGCGTGGCTTTCGGTACCGTGGCAGACATTGTGGCGTTTGTGAAAGACAATGCCCTCTAGAACCGGGCATCAGCAGCAGGTGTTCTTGGGTCCGGTGGCCGGCAGGGTTTTGGGTCTGGGGTATAGAATTATAAGCAAAGAGGCCATATTTTCCACCGGATTGAGGTGTGCTTTTTGAACATCGTCTACATCCATACCCACGACAGCGGGCGCTATGTGCAGCCCTATGGGTACAATGTTCCCACGCCGCAGCTGCAGGCATTGGCGGAAGCGGGAACTGTGTTCCGGCAGGCGTTTAGTGCGGCCCCCACCTGCTCGCCCAGCCGGGCGGCCCTTCTGACTGGCACAGCGGCCCATTCCTGCGGCATGCTCGGCCTTGCCCACCGCGGCTTTCAGCTGCACGATTACGACAGACATCTGGCGCGGTTTCTCAAGGGCCAAGGGTACCATACGGTTCTCTGCGGCGAACAGCATGAGGCACCCCGTACGGAAATGATAGGCTATGATGCTGTCTTGGACATGGATAACCCGAAACTGGGTCAGTCACTGCGGGAACCCGACACCGAGAACCTCGGCATGGCCGAACGGGATCTTCGCAACGCCCGCCTTTGCAGCCAATTTCTGCAGCAGGCTTCCGGGGAAACGCCGTTCTTTCTATCCTTCGGGATGGTCAACACACACCGGGTCTTCCCCGAATTGGACGGCAGTGTCGACCCCGATTTCGTGCGTCCGCCTCACCCCCTGCCCGATACGACGGAAACCAGAGAAGATTTTGCCCGCTTTATGCAGGCGGCCAGGACCGCCGATGCCTGTGCCGGGATCGTGCTTGATGCGCTTAAGACCCACGGCCACTGGGACAATACCATCGTTTTGTTCACCACCGATCACGGTCTGCCGATGCCTAGGATGAAATGCAGTTTGACGGACAGCGGTATAGGAGTTGCGCTGCTGCTTCGCTATCCGCAGCAGCCGCAGGCCGGACATGCCTGTGATGCTCTGGTCTCCCATTTGGATGTCTTTCCGACCCTCTGTGACCTGGCCGGCTTGGAACAGCCCCATTGGCTGCAGGGTGACTCGGTCAAGCCTTTGCTTGAGGGAAAAAAGGGCCAGGCGCGGGACGAAGTGTTTGCTGAGGTATCTTGGCATGCCGCCTTTGAACCGCAGCGCGCCGTGCGCACATCGCGCTATAAATACATCCGGCGTTACCACGGTGTGACGGACACCATTCCTGCCAACATCGACGAATCGCCAAGCAAAACCGTCCTAATGAAGCACGATCTGCTAGCTGAGAAGAGGCCTGAAGAGGCCCTGTACGATGTCATCCAAGATCCGTGTGAACGCAGCAATTTGGCGTATCAGGCGCGGTTTGAAGAGGTGCGCCGCCAGCTGGCCCAGCGGCTGCAGCGATGGATGGAAGAAACAGGCGATCCCCTTTCCCAGGGACCGCTGCAGAAACCGGCCGGCGCCGTAGTCAACAAAAAGCGCTGCCTATCTCCGGAGGAGGAAGACTTCGAATGACAATGCAGCCCTTTCACATTATGGCTAAACCGGCGGGAGCTTCTTGTAATCTGCGGTGCGCATACTGCTTCTACCTGGACAAAATAGACTTGTATGCGGAGAGCGCACCGCGCATGGATGACGAAACCTTGGAAGCGTTTGTGCGTTCCTACTTTGAAGCGTTCCCCGGGCCGCATATTTCCTTTGCCTGGCAGGGTGGAGAACCTACGCTGATGGGTCTGGACTTCTTTGAGAGAGTTGTGGAACTGCAGCAGAAGTGGTGCCCCAGTGGTTGGCAGGTGGAAAATTCCCTGCAGACCAATGGAGTGCTTCTAGACGATGCATGGGCCGCCTTTCTGGCCCGGGAAGATTTCTTGATTGGGCTGAGCTGGGATGGGCCGCCCCATATTCATGACCTCCATCGCGGAGCAGGAACCTGTGAAGTTGTCCGCTCTGCATGGGAACTTCTTCAGCGTCACGGTGTCCGAACCAATGTCCTGACTGTGGTTCATTCCGGGACAGCCCAAGAGCCGAAGACAGTCTACGATTATCTTCGCGGAGCTGGTGTGGAGCACATGCAGTTCATTCCCCTGATCCGGTTCGACGATGGGGGGCAGGTGACAGATGACTCTGTGGTCGGCCTTGACTACGGCCGCTTTCTGATTGGAGTTTGGAAGCAGTGGATAGAACAGGATGTGGGCAAGGTCTTTGTGCAGACATTCGAAGCCGCCCTTTCGAGCCTAGCGGGTATGCCGGCGTCGCTCTGCGTTTTTTCTAAGACCTGCGGCAGCAATTTGATCATTGAACACAATGGTGATATATATCCCTGTGATCATTTTGTGGAAGCGGACCGTGTCTTAGGCAACATTCACAATGAAGGATTGGACGTCATGGTCACTTCTTCGGAACAGCAGGCCTTCGGAGAACAGAAGCATAGCGATCTGGCCGCAACGTGCCACGAGTGTCCGGTCCTGACGCTGTGTTGGGGCGGCTGCCCGAAGGACCGAGTAGACGGCGAGAGCATTCTCTGCGCAGGCTATAAGCGGTTTTTTGAGTACACTAAAGACTACCACCAATACATTCTGCAAGTGCTGGCACAGGGGAAGACGGCTGCGGAAGGTGTTCAGCCGGTGATTGATTCTGTGGTGAAACAGTGGAAGTCCGCAGGCCGCAATGATCCGTGTCCGTGCGGCAGCGGACGCAAATACAAGCGCTGCTGTGCGCTGCTTGCTTGACGGGGCAGATATTCTTTTTTGTTCGGTGGTGAATGGCAATGACAGTTACCATGAAGCAGTTGGCGGATGAATGTGGATTTTCTAAGGCCACGGTTTCCCGGGCGCTCAACAATGATTCCCGGGTGAAGGATGATACCAGACGGTACATTCAGGAAATGGCCCAGCGGTATAATTACCGGCCCCATACCGTGGCCAGTAACCTGGCCAAACGCCAGACGCGCATCGTGGGCATGCTGATGCCCCAGGCTCCGCGGGGCGCCGCCGATCCGTTTTTTTTGGAATTTCTGCAGGGGATCAACGAAACGCTCTTCCATTCCGGCTACAGCCTTTTAATCCCCCAGGTACCGCTGCAGTATATGCAGCAGGCCCTTGATCAGATGATCTATGAACATCGGGTCGATGGTGTGATCTTGACGGAACCTACCCAGAAAGACGAGCGTATGCCCAGACTGCAGCAGGAAGGTATTCCGTTTGTGCTACTGGGCCGCACATCGCAGCCCGACGTATATTGGGTTGACGGGGAGAACCGGCAGGGAGCCCGCAAAGCAGTGGAGCACCTGCTGGACATGGGACACCGTCGGATCGGCGTCATTGAAGGCGAAGCAAACCAGGTGGCCACGGCCAACCGCGTGCGCGGATATGAGGAGGCACTGCAGGATGCGGGCGTGAACCCGCACGGCGATTGGCGCCTCAATGCGGACTATACGCGCCAGGGCGCCTATGATGCGGTGAGCCGGTGGTTGGATCAGAGAGGGCACCGCCGGGTGACGGCTTTATTTGCCTGCAATGATTTAATGGCCATCGGAGCGCTGCAGGCCATGAAAGATTTCGGGCTGCGCGTTCCCGATGACATGGGGCTGGTTGGCTTTGACGGTATTGAGGCATCCAGTTGCGTCGATCCTTCTCTGACTACGGTACAGCAGCCGATTCTGCAGTTGGGCCGCACGGCCAGCAGCCAGCTGCTGCAGCTTTTGCAGGGGCAATGCCCCGCCCATCGGCAGATTGCGCTCCCGGTTTCCCTGGTGGTCCGTGAATCCAGCGGTGCTCCTCGGCAGTCACTGCGCAGCAGTTGACGAACCCAGGGGATGGGGGCGATGACACGGGGTGCAAGGAAACCAGTTTTCTGCTGGTTTTCTTTTTTGTTCAGAAGTAACAAGGAAAACCGGGCATGATTGTATAAAAGACGAAAAAGAAAGCGAGGGATAGCATGTTTACATTTCTTGGTACATCGGCTGGAGAACAGTTCCCAGGGATATGGTGCAACTGCCCCAATTGCCGCAAAGCCAGACAGTTGGGTGGCAATAATATCCGGCGAAATACCTGCGCTGCCCTGGGTCGTCATACGTTGATCGATTTTGGCCCGGCCATTCCACTGCAAGTGGACGAGGCGGGTCTTTCACTGCCGGAAATCGAGACCATTTTGGTCACCCATAACCATGAGGATCACTTTCACCCCTGGTATCTTCGGTGGAGGCACTTCACCCCCGATCGCCCGACGGCGCCGGAAGGGCACGAAATGGGACCTCTGTTTTCCAAACCTAAATGGCTTACTATCTACGGCAACGCTTCCGTGGAGCAGGCGGTACGGGAGCGCGTGGCAAACGACTGGGAAAACCACCATCTAGCCGTGGAGGTGGTCGAGCCTAGGACCCGCTACACCACTGCGCAATTGGCTTTTACTCCTGTGGAAGCCAATCACGATCCGAAACAGGACTGTCTGAACTATATCATTGAATATCGCGGCAGGACGATCTTCTATGCCACTGATACCGCTTGGTTCAAACCGGAGACCAGAAAATATTTGGAGCAGTTTACCTTTGATATGGTGGTTATGGAGGGGACCTTCGGCTTCAATGACAGTTACGATGTGGAAGCACCGGGACACTGCAACTTTTACGCCGATCGCAGGGCCCGGGAGTGGATGCAGGCCGCTGCGATGGTGCATGAAGACACCTTGTTTGCCATTACCCACACGGGTCCGCACCATGCTCCGCCCTTTGAAGAAACGGCACCGATCTTAGAAAAGTGGGGCTTGACTCTGGCCCATGATGGTATGAAGGTGGAGTGGGATTCATAAAGGCAGCCGCAAGCCGGTGGGCGATGCCTTTGACAGAGATATTATCCGGATGAAGGATGGTTTGGAGTGAATCGAAAAGCGATTGTCATGGAAGCCAAGGCATTGGCCGCGGAGGCATCCCGCCTGATCCGGAGCTATGCGGACACGAGCTTCACTGTGGAAAACAAACGCAGGTTTGATCTGGTTACCGATGCCGATCGGGCGGCTGAGGATTTGATCGTTAACCGGTTGGCCAAACGGTTTCCCCAACACGGCATTTTAGCCGAAGAAGGGGGCCGGATGGAAAGCGGCAGTGACCGCTTGCAGTGGATTATTGATCCCCTCGATGGAACGACAAATTTCGCCCATGGCTTCCCCTATTGGTCGGTTTCCATAGCCTGGGCGGAAGAGGGAGTTGTGGAAGTAGGGGCGGTGGCCGATGCCGCGGGCCGGTGTTTCTGGGCCGAGCGCGGTCATGGAGCCTATCTGGATCAAAAGCCCATTTTTGTTTCAACCACAGACAGTCTGCGGCAAAGCCTTCTGGTCACGGGATTTTCTTATACCATCGATGAAGACGAGCACACCAATCTAGAAGCATTCAGCCGTCTGACGGTGAAGACCCAGGGCGTTCGCCGAACAGGTTCGGCTGCCCTGGACCTGTGCATGACGGCCATGGGCGCCTTTGATGCCTATTGGGAATATGCCCTCAATGCCTGGGATATGGCTGCCGGCTCGCTGATCGTCGAGGAGGCGGGCGGCCGTGTGACCAAACCGGACGGCAGTCCGCTGTCGTTGGACCAGGGAGCTGTTTTGGCAAGCAATGGAGTGCTGCACGACGCGGTGATCAATGAACTGTCATAGACTCCATGCCTGAAGGCAGCGGCATCTCGCTGCGTTCGGTGAACCGGCAGCGGCAGCTGCACTGCCCATTCGCAATGGGTTCCAGGCAGCAGGAGCTTCTCGGGAGGTGAATCTGTGCGATGCCTTATCACGGAGATGGCACGATAACTTGGGATGACCCCTGCAGCACACAGTTCTACCATGGATCCCCGCAAAGACTGACGACCCTTTGGGCTGGAAGTTCCGTTACACGCAACATGCAACTGGCCAAAGCCTTTTCCCATCGGCCGACCGAAGTTTGGTCGTCGAGACAGGGTGAAGTCCACCACAACGGCAGCAAACCGGGGTACCTGTATGTGTCGGATGAAGAGCTTGCAGAACGCGATCTGCAGGTACATCCGGCTTGTGATTCCGATGACCCCTGGGAATTGGTGGTGAAGAGGGACGTTAGGCTGACGTTGATCGCTCGTTTGGCTGTGCAGGCTTCTGCAGAGGAATGCTGAACGGCTCCTGCGGGGCACTTTTAGCGAAGACGACTGTGACGCAGCCAGCGGCGTCGCTGGGACCCTGGGGCGATTGCTTTGCTGCAGCATCCTCGCCCTTGGGCAGTGAATCCGAAGGCTGCTTCGCCAGCGCCTTCGTCGCCGGAACAGTAAGCAGACAGGACCGCTGCAGGTTGAGCGGACGCTTTCTCCATCGGGAAAGGAGCACGATCTTGAAACAGATACTTTGGCAGATGATTGATGAACAGGCGGCTGCCATCATATGGGCCGCCCGGACCATAGGGCAGAATCCGGAACCGGGTTTTGAAGAATTTCAAGCCAGCCGCCTGCTGGCCGATCAATTGGAACAAGCCGGATTTGCCGTGGAGCGGGGTGTGGGTTCTCTGACCACGGCATTCCGAGCAGTAAAGGGATCCGGCCGCCCGAATATCGCCCTGCTGTGCGAATACGATGCACTGCCAGAATTAGGGCATGCCTGCGGACACAACTTAATCGGGGCCGCTAGTGTCGGCGCCGCAGCCGCACTGGCTTCGGTGCTGAAGACGGTGGGAGGTACCGTGACCGTATTAGGAGCGCCGGGAGAGGAGACCGGGGGCGGGAAGACCATATTGGTTTCGGAAGGTGCCCTCCGGGACATCGATGCGGCATTGATGTTCCACCCTTCCAATGAGAACGTAATCATGAGTACATCCAACGCCTTGGATGCGCTGGAGTTTACATTCGCGGGCCGCACCGCCCATGCTGCGGGAGCGCCGGAGAAGGGCATCAATGCCCTGGATGGTGTTATTCAGTTATTTAACGGCATCAATGCCCTGCGCCCCATGTTTAAGGACAGTGTGCGCATTCATGGTGTGATCACCGACGGGGGCAAGGCCGCCAACATCGTCCCGGACCGGGCAGCTGCGCAGTTCTATGTCCGGGCGGCTCAGCGCTCCTATTTGGACACTGTTGTGGCAAGGGTCGTGGCTGCGGCTCGGGGTGCAGCCCAGATGACCGGGACTGAGGTGCGCTGGCGAAACTACGAATATTCCAATGACAACATGATTCCCAGCGCCTCTTTGGCCACCGTTTGGGCAGACAACCTGCGCTCTCTGGGAATACAGCACTGGCAGGAATATCGTGAAAGCCGCGGCTCTTCTGACATGGGAAATGTTTCCCAGGTCGTTCCCAGTCTCCATCCCTATCTGGCCGTGAAACCGGATATTACAGCGCACACAGAAGAGTTTGCCCAGGCCTGCCTGGGGCATGAAGGATTCCAGACGGCGGTATTGGCTGCCAAGTTGCTGGCGGCCACGGTATATGACCTGCTGACCGAACCGGCCTGCCTGGCCAAGGCCACCGAGGAACTATCCCTCGCTTTAGGGCACGACACCGGGCGGCAAGCGGGAGCAGAGTAACTCGGCATCCTGGGGTAGGATCCTGCAGACGAAAACCTCGAAAGCCTCTGCCGGTGGTTGCCAGTGGGCTTCTGCATATAATTTAGCAACCCTGTTGACAGTGCAGGATCACCTATGGTAGGATGAAATCAGCAAAACAAACCGACGGTCGGTTTGTTTGACCGAGTTCTCGACTGGAGGTGGATGGCATGAACGAACGGTTACGGCCCGAGCAGCGCAAGGAGCAAATTTTGCGGGCTGCCCTAGAGCTCTTTGGCCAACAGAGCTACGAACAGACATCTCTCCAGGACATCATTGATCGGGCCGGCGTTTCCAAGGGCGGCTTCTACCATTATTACGGCAGCAAAGCCGAACTTTTGGAAGACGTGGCCGATCTGATGATTGCGCAGTTCTTGACGCTCATTGAACGCACAGCCGCTCGACGTGACTTGACAGCCGCGGAGAAGTTCAACGAACATTTTCGAGTGGGAAATCAACAGAAGCAACAGCGCCCGCAGGAAGTGATGGCATTGATGTTCGAGATCTATGCCGAGGACAAAAATGTACTGTTGGAAGACCGAGTATTCAACGGTGCCAAAAAGAAGCTCCTGCCGATCATCCGAGCCGTGGTTCGGGAAGGCGTTGAGGACGGAAGCTTCAACACCGAATACCCAGACGAAGCAGCGGAGTTCTATGTGGACCTGTTTCTCTTGAACCAGCGGGAAGCATCGGCTTCCATGGCGAAAGCGCTCCGGGAACGAGACAGGAAAGAAATAGAGCGGCTGAAACGGCGCTACGCTTTTCTGCAGCAGCTTGTGGAGGATACCTTCGGCATTGCAGAAGGTGTACTCTGCATTAGAGACATTGCGGAAGAGACCATTGAAACCATGTGGCAATCCTATGTGGGCAGGGCCGGTGCGGACAGGGAAACGGCAAGTGAGGAGTGAAACGGATGCCTTTACTGGAACTGGAAAGCGTAACCAAGATCTACCGGCAGGGTGATATTGAGGTTCGCGCCCTAGACAACGTCGATCTGGAAGTATCTGAGGGCGAGTTCACCACGATTTTCGGCCCCTCAGGCTGCGGGAAGACCACCCTTTTGAATCTGGTGGGAGCCTTGGACCGGCCAACGTCCGGGACCATACGATTCCAAGGGCGCAGTATCGGCGGTATGACCAGAGCAGAGCAGGCACTGCACCGCCGCCATCACATTGGGTTCATCTTTCAGAGTCACAACTTGATCCCGGTACTGACGGCCTATGAGAACGTGGAATTTGCTCTGCAGGTGGCCAAGCAGAACGGCAGGCACGCCGACGGGGATCGGGTGGCAGACATTTTGCGGCGGGTAGGCTTGGGCGATATGCTCAACCGCCGACCCAATGCGCTTTCCGGGGGCCAGATGCAGCGGGTGGCCGTGGCGCGGGCACTGGTCAAAGAGCCGAAGTTGGTGCTGGCCGACGAACCTACGGCCAATCTGGATTCCGACACCAGCCGGGAAGTGCTGGAAATCATGGTCCGGATGAATCAAGAGCTGAACACGACCTTTATTTTCTCAACCCACGACCCGATGGTGATGGAGTATGCAAAGCGGGTCGTTGAAATTCGGGACGGACGCATTGCCCGAGATGAAAGGAAGGTATAGGCATGTATCTGCTCAGGATTGCCGTGCGCAATCTATTTCGGCGGCGCACTCGAACATTGGTTATTGGCGGCATCTTGGCCATCGCTGTGGTCTTCTTTCTGCTGATGGAGTCGCTGATGATTGCTATGATGGATACGGCCTTCGAAAATGTCATCGATTTCGAAACTCCCCATATTGAAGTGGGCTTGGCTGATTTTTTCGATGAGGCGGACAACCGCCGCACCCTGCCGCTTAACAAAGCATTTTCCATGGATGGGGAAATAGAGGACGAGCTTAAACAAGTGCCCGGATTTGAGGCAAAGACTGCAGTCCTGGATTTTTCCGCCGAGTTCATTGCCGGACGCTACGATTTTCCCGTGCAAGTGCGGGCGATAGAACCAGACACGTTTGGGGACGTTTTTCGCCATGAACAGTATCTCGTGGAAGGTTCCTTCGTGGAACCGGGAGAGCCCGGTGTGGTCATCGGCAGCGAACTGGCCCGCTATTTCCAATTGGCTGCAGGGGATTTCTTTACCCTGCGTTTCCAAGACCGAGAGGGTTCCTTTAACACCATGGAGGGCGAAGTTAAGGGAATTATTTCCACTCCCCATCACCAGGTGAATCTAGGGACTGTCTTTGCGGCACGGGATCAAGCGGTTCCCCGGCTGCGATTAGATGACGATGCCGTACACCGCTGGATGATCCGCCTGGAAGACCGCGGCTTGGCCCAGGCAGGAGCGCAGCATCTAGCGTCGGCATTGGTGAACCCGCAGTTCGAAGTCCGCTCCTACCGTGATGCGTCCGAAATGCTGGTTTCCATGGAGTTGTGGGGTTACATTGAAACCTATTTCATCCTCGGTCTGTTTTTAATGGTCGGCATCATTGGGATCATTGCCGCCGTTATCCTCTCTGCCTTGGAACGGGTCGAGGAAATCGGTATGATGAAGGCGCTGGGACTCCGGGAAAGGGAAATTGTGGGCGTGTTTCTCTTTGAAGGAGGAGGCATCGGTGTGGTCGGCGGTCTGATCGGCTGCGCTGTTGGGGCTGTGGCGGTCGGTTTGTTTGCAGCCTACGGCTTTGACATGGGATATTTCATGGACATCGATGCTTTGGCTGCCGTTCCCATGGGCGATACGCTCTACGGAGCGTGGAGCTTGCGGTCCTTTGCTTTCATCTTTGCAGTGGTCGTTTTGGCTGCCCTTGTATCCAGTGTGATCCCGTCTTACTGGGCTTCGAGGAAAGATCCCATCGAAGCCATCCAGCATCGCTAACCGGAGAGGGGGTAAATCATGTATCTGCCGCGCATTGCCTGGCGCAACCTGACGCGCAACCCAGCTCGGACCATCATTGCCATGGCAGCCATTGCCGTTGTGGTTATGATTGTGGTCTTCTCCCGCGGATTTATGGTCGGTGTCACAGAATCCATGTTCAGCAGCTACATTGACAATGAACTGGGACACGTTCGAATTGTTGACGAGGAGTACAACCTCCGTGAAGCCCTGCTGCCCCTGGATTATTTCGTCGATGGCGTCCAGGGCCAAGGGGCGTCCCAACTGGTCGCAGAATTGGAAGCAAGGGATGACGTTGCCTACGTTCTGCCGCGGATCCGCTTTGGCGCCATGGCCAGCCGCAACGACGACATGGTCCGGATGCTGGGCATCGGCATCGATCTGTCGGCGGCCGAGCAGCACGGTGTTATTCCAGAAGAGATATCCGCAGGCCGTATGCCCCGCGAAGGAAACGAGATTGTGGTTGGCAGCCGCCTGCTGCAGGATCTAGGACTCGAACTGGATGATCGCGTCACCCTAGTGTTTTCCGACTACTACCAATCCCTTCGCGGACGCACCTTCGACATCGTTGGTATCCGTGATTCGGGCATTGCCGACATCGACAGGAATTACTTCTATCTGCCCCTGGAAACTGCCCAGGAAATGCTGCATTTGGAGGATGAGGTTAACGAACTGCTGGTATTTTCCCCTGACATGGGCGATGCCGAAGCTTTGGCCGCCGGCATTGTGTCGTTTTTGCACGGCCAGGACGAGACCCGCTATGAGGCGCTGCCCTGGAATCGGGGAACAGCCCTGATTGAGGTCTATGCCGAGATGAACAACATTATGGTTCTCGTCTACATTCTGTTCATTGCCATGGGAGCGGTGGTGATTGTCAGCGCACTGACCATGATTGTGCGGGAGCGTACCAGTGAAATAGGTATGATGGGCTCCCTAGGCCTCAAGGGAGGAGACATTATGCGGGTGTTCCTTCTGGAAGGTACATTCATGGGCGTGTTAGGCAGTCTGGCGGGTGTGGTGGCGGGAGGCGTGATCACCTGGTACTTTTCGCTGGCCGGCCTGAGGGTGGACGCCTTTGCCGACATGCTGATGGACGTGGAGATGCTTATGGAGCCGGTATTTTACACGGCGTTTAACCTGGAAAATTTGCTGGTCAGTTTCTTGCTGTCGGTTGTGGTCGTGGCGGCATCCTGCTTCATTCCCGCATTGCAGGCGGCCAAGATGGAACCTGTGCATGCCCTGCGTTATGTGGACGATTGACAGCGCTGCTAACCTTAGGTTCGTAAAGAGATGGGAGGTATTGCACCATGAAGTGGCCAAGAACAGTTGTAGCCTTTGCTGTGCTCGCATTGTTCTGCATGCTTCCGCTAAGGCCGGGGGCAGCTGAATTGACCGGTGAAGAGATTATGGACACGGTTGACGAGAATCAGTTTATTGCTTCGGCGCGCATGGAATCGGAAATGATTATCCGGGACCGAGGCCGGGAAAACGTCAAAGAGATGATCTCCTATGTGGAAAGTGATGGTGAAGTAACCAATGCCCTGGCGGAGTTTGTCAATCCCAGGGATCGGGGAACCAAGTATCTGATGCAGGACGATGAGCTGTGGATGTATTTCCCCGACGCGGAAGACCTGGTACGGATTTCCGGCCATATGCTGCGGGAAGGGATGATGGGAAGTGATTTCTCCTACCAGGATGCACTGGAATCGGAGCGGCTGACCGAGCTATACACCTTCGAAAAGGAAGAAATGGACAGCATAGATGGCCGTGAGGTCTATGTGGTGAAGGCGGTGGCCCGTGAAGGCGAAGAGGTCGCGTATTACCAGCGCCGTTTTTGGGTGGACGCGGAACGCTTCGTTATTCTGCGGGAAGAAATGTACGCCCGGGACGGGCGGCTTCTCAAAGAGATGATTACAAGAGAAGTGGAAGAGGTGCAGGAAGGGCGTTGGATGCCCATGGAAGTGGTCATGGAAGACAAGCTCAAAGAAGGTACGGAAACAGTCTACCGCATCAAGATTTTGGAGCTGGACTATGATATTCCCGAAGGCAAGATATCGCTGGACACCCTGCAGTAGGGAGACTTCTATTCTGCCTGCTGACCCGGCCCGCTGCCGCAGCGGGCCGGGGGTTTGTCATACCGGAAAGGAGAGCGACGGACATGCCAAATGATAAGTATTTGCTCGCGGCGGCCATGGCATTGGTCTTGATGCTGGCCGGAGTGCCGACGGCAGCGGCTGTGGATATCGGCGGAGAAATTACCGTAGAAAGCGGCCTGGCCTATCATGGCGACCAGGTTTCGGCTCACTTGCGGGGAGAGGGGCAGATGGAATTTTATCTGCCTGAGCATGAGCGCTTTGAAACGCGCTTCGCACTGCGGGGAAGCTTATCCGATGACGATACAGACTGGGGTATCCGCTATCTGTACCTGCGCAGCCGCATCGGCAGCGGACATCTCACGGCGGGGCGTCAGCCGGTGTCTTGGGGCTATGGCTCCATGCTCAATCCGGTCGGCTATGGCCTGGATCTAGAAGGTTTGGCCGGTGAGACAGTGACACCGGCAGTGGACGGCCTGCGTTATTTCCACTCATTAGGCGGCGGCCGCAGTATCCAAGCGGTGGCCAGTTTCCCGGAAGGGCTTACCCAACAGCCTGGGGATCGCTTGGGGTATGGCGCGAGACTGCGGCTGCCGGCTGCTGGCCGTGATTTCAGTCTAAACATGAGTTACCAGCCCCTGGAGCTTCCCATCATGTGCTCACCGCAGATGTCGCAGGATCATCTGCTGAGGGCGGGTGCCAGTTACAGCGGCGATCTAGGGCCTGTGGGCATCTATGGGGCTCTGGGTTACTACAGGCTGCGGGAAATGGAAGAGTCGGATATCGCGGCACAGTTGGGGATCGATTACAGCTTCCAAATCGGACCGGAATATGAGCGACGCCTTGTGTACCTGCAGGCGGAGTATCTGCGTTTCCTGCAGCAGAATCTTGGGCTTGCAGTACTGATGCAGATCGGTGACGACCGTGGATTGCCGGCCCAAGAAAGCAATCGCGGCAGCGCCGGGTTGGGGATGCATGATCTGCTGCTGGCCAACGCTTCTGTGGACATGGACGCCTTTACGCAGATAGGTACGGCCCTCATGGCGGCAGTGGATGACGGCACCTGGGCTGTGACCCCGTACTACCAGACGGATCTGGGCGGTGATGTGGATCTGCGGATCCAAGCCCAGGCTCTGCGCAGCGCCGAGGATACAACCAGCTTCGGTGCCTCGGCAGCCCTGACATATCACTTTTAGCGGCGGCAAAACCGGAGAGCCGCTCCAACCTTTGGGTCGGGGCGGTTTTCGCACATCCCGGGGGAAGGCGTTGGCACAGCGGACATCGGCGTGAAAGCCACCGACCCAGCCGTCGATCTGCCGGCCCTATGCCTTTTTGGGCAGGATTTGCTCGGGCCGTTGTTGTATAATAGAAACGGGAGCGGTTTTCACGCCGGCAGAGGACGGGTGCGGCTGTACCCAATGACGCCGTTAAGCTGAACGGAGGATTGATGCATCGTGAACGCCCCTTTGGAACGATTGAAAGAAACGCTCGGAGCAGTCCTGCCGATCACGGCCATTGTGATGATTCTGCACATGACACTGGTGCCCATGGAGCCGTCGCTCTTATATGGGTTCTTACTGGGGGCGTCCGCGATCATCGTTGGATTGGTACTTTTCTTAATCGGGGTGGATCTGGGAATTACTCCCTTAGGCAGCATGACGGGGGAGGTGCTGGCGAAGAAAAATCGACTGTGGATTGTACTGGCAGCCGGCCTGATCCTGGGGTTTTTGATCACCGTGGCCGAGCCGGGGCTCTTGGTATTGGCCAACCAGGTGGAACGCCTCACGGTTGGGAACATCAGCAGTTTTGATATTGTGATGGTTGTCTCTGGCGGTCTGGCTGTGATGGTCGCCCTAGGCCTCGTTCGGATCATCTTTAACTGGCCTCTTTACATAATTCTAACGATACTTTACGGAGCCATCCTGTTGTTTGCCCGATTTGTCAGCCCGGAGTTTTTGGCCATTGCGTTTGATGCATCCGGGGCAACCACGGGCCTGTTGGCCGTTCCCTTTATCTTGGCCCTGTCCATAGGAATCTCGCACTTGAAGGCCGACAGCCGGGCCTCGGAGAAGGATAGCTTTGGCCTGATTGCTATTGCGTCGACCGGGGCCATTTTCTCCGTGCTGCTGCTGGGTATTGTGTCTGAACCGAAGGATATGCAGGCCGGTTTGGAGCCGCATTTGCCCGAAAAAGAGTCGGTCCTGGAGGCGTTTTCTGCGATGGCGCCCGAGTCTTTTTGGGAAGCCGTTGTTGCGTTGATGCCTCTTTTGGTCGTGTTCTTCGTGCTCAATATGATGGCGTTTCGCCTCAGAGGACGGCGGTTTACCCGGGTCTTAAAGGGCTTCGCCTATGCCTTTTTAGGGTTGTCCCTGTTTCTGCTGGGTGTCAATGCCGGGTTTATGGATGTGGGAAGTGAGTTGGGCTATCGTTTGGCATCCATGGACAGTGGAATCTATGTCGTTGCTGTAGCCTTTATCCTAGGTATTGTTACCATCCTCGCCGAACCTGCGGTCTATGTGCTGACCCATCAAATTGAAGAGGTCACCAGTGGTTCGGTGCAGCGGAAGTTTGTTCTGACAGCCCTGGCCTTGGGTGTGGGAGTGGCGGTGGCTTTGTCTATTGTCAGGGTGCTGGTGCCGCCGGTGCAGCTGTGGCATTATCTGCTTCCGGGCTATGTTGTCTGTGTTATTCTGACCTACGTCGTGCCGAAGCTGTTTGTTGGGATTGCCTTTGACGCCGGTGGCGTGGCGACGGGCCCCATGACAGCCACGTTTATTATGGCGTTTACCAACGGGGCAGCCGAAGCCTTTGACGGAGCCGATGTTTTAATTGATGGACTGGGCATGATTGCTATGGTAGCCATGATGCCGATCATAACCCTGCAGATCCTTGGATTCTTGTTCCGGGCCCGGTCCGTCAAAGAAGGGGTGGACAGCCGTGCACACTGATAAGACAACCGACAGGTATGAATTGATTTGTGCAATCGTAAACTTCGGCAGCGGTAGCCGTGTTCTGCAGCTGGCCAAAGAATGCGGCATTCCGGGCGGCACGGTTGTGCTCGGAAAAGGGACGTCCCGCAACCGCATGCTGCAGATTTTGGAACTCTGCGACGTCCGCAAGGAAATTGTGCTGATGATTGCTGAACGTTCGGTGGCGGCGGCCGCTCTGCAGCGGATCGCCAAAAAGCTGCAATTGCACAAATCCTATCACGGCATCGCTTTTACGATGCCGTTGGCTGCGTTTTTGGGTAGTGGCGATTACCGCTACATCTATAGGGAGACCGGAGGTGGCAAAAACACGGTGTTCAATTCGATCTTTGTAATCGTGGACAGGGGGCGCGGTGAAGAGGTGATGGACTCAGCCCGCCGGGCCGGTGCCAAGGGCGGCACCATTATTGGTGCGAGGGGCAGTGGTATTCACGAAAAGGGGCGCCTGTTCCGCATGGACATTGAACCGGAAAAAGAAGTGGTGTTGATTCTGTCCGATCGCCATCAGACTGAGGCGATTGTCAAGTCTGTCCGCGATGATTTGCATATCGATGAGCCGGGCATGGGAGTCATCTTTGTTCAAGACGTCCATGAAACCTACGGCGTACTGGAGTAGGACGCCGCTGGCCAAGCTGAAATGTGCTTGCATTCCTGCGGCCCGCCGGCACGGCTCGGCAGTGGCTGGTGCATGCGCTGAGCGTTGGAGATCCCAACCGGTTTTGACCGCGGCGGTGTTATGGCCTCGGACTCCGCACAACCTGCGCACCCTGGAATCGGCAGTTGATCCCAGGGTGTTTTTGTGGCACAATATCATTAAAATTACGGAAGACGAAATAAATGGGGGCGGAGAGGGTGCAGCAGGGCGAAATGTTTGAACCGAGGGCCATGCGCAGGCACGTGTGGTCCTTGGCATGGCCTGTGGTATCGCGGATGTTCATGCAGAGCATTGTGGGCATGGTGGACATTATGATGGTGGGGCGCTTGGGTCCCGCTTCCATCGCCGCGGTCAGTGTAGGCAATCGGGTTGTCTTCATTCTCATTGCCGTCCTGCAGGCATTGGCGGTGGGCTCGTCTGCCCTGGTCGCGCAGTATACCGGTGCCGGCCGCAAGCGGGAAGCCGACAACGTTGTCTGGCAGGCCTTGTACGGCGCCTTCATTCTCGCCTTCGTATTGGCTAGCCTCGGTGCTGTCTTCTCGCCGCACATCATCCGGGGCATGCTTTCGCTGATGGAAACGATGGATCAGGCGGTTTGGCAGCAGGGAACCATCTATCTGCGGATTATCCTCATTTCCATGATTTTCGGCCTGCCTCAGATCTGCATTAATGCTCTGATGCAAGGCACTGGAGACATGAAGACGCCTTTGGTCATCATGACCATCAGCAATGTGGTCAATGTCATTGGAAACTACGTATTGATATTCGGTATCGGCCCCTTCCCGGCCATGGGTGTCACAGGTGCCGCAGTGGCCACAGGAGGCTCGCGGGTTCTGGGAGCTCTGGTGGGCCTGTTTTTCCTGTTTCGGGGCACCCCCACCATCCGGCTGCGGCTGCACAGCCTAACCTGGAAGCTTCGCCGTGACATTCTGGCCCGTATTTTGGATATCGGAATTCCTGCCTCCATTGAACAGCTGGTCCGAAACAGCAGCATGATCTTGTTTTCGTTCTTGGTGGCGGGCTTGGGAACGGTAGCCATGGCCGCCAACGAAATTGCCATGAACATACAGTCGATGTCCATGATGCCGGGTTTTGGTTTTGGTTTGGCCGCCACAACCCTTGTTGGCCAGCAGGTAGGCGCCCGGCGCTTTGCCCTGGCTGAAAATTACGGCCGCCAAACGACGTTGATGGCCTTGGTTCTCATGATGTCCCTGGGCATGCTGATGTTTCTCTTTCCGACCTTCTTTGTTCGGCTTTATACCACCGATGCCGGGGTCATACCGGAAGCCGCAGGCGTATTGCGCATTCTCGGGCTTGTGCAGCCCCTATTCTGCATCAATCTCGTCCTGGCAGGGGCTCTGCGGGGTGCCGGGGACACCCGGTATGTGATGTATGCTACGGCTATCGGAAACTGGGGTGTCCGTGTTGTTCTGGCCCTGGTTTTGGGATACTATTTCGGCATCGGACTCGTCGGGTTTTGGCTGGCGATCGCCGCAGACTTGACAGTGAGGGCCGGCCTTATCGGTGCGCGCTATCAAGGAGGCGCCTGGAAGCGGTCCTTGGTGGATGCACCGCTTCCGAAGGTAAAAAAGGTGTCGGCCAAAACATAGCGACGGCCGTGATAGAAAGGACTGCCTTTGAAAACCCTGCAAAGGATCATTTTGTCTCCTCCCATGGGCTATGATCCTGTTCTAAGAAGGATACGTGCCGGTCTTTTTCACGGCGACCCCACAGGAACACGGCCGCGGCCGGAGCAGGGCCTGGCGGCCGAGAAGATTTACAAGCCATGGTATAATGGGGAAAGAAGCGGGGTGGAAACGTTGAAGATTCTAATCGCATATGCCACGAAGTACGGTTCGACGAGGCTGGCGGCCACTTGGATGGCCGAGCACCTTCGGTCCAAGGCCGATGTGGACCTCTTGCCGGTCGAAGAAGTGGATTGTTCCTTGAGCCCCTATACCCACATTATTCTGGGCAGCCCTCTCTATGGTGACGATCTGCTGCCGGAGATGAAAGAGTTCATACAGGAACGGGATCCGGAGTTTGCCGGCAAGGCGGTGGGTGTGTTCGGCGTTGCCCTGCATCGGTTGGGCGAAGGCCTATACGGTAATCCCGATGGAGGCTTGGCCTACTTTGAGCGTTTCTTCTACTACCTGCCGGTTAAGCCGATCTTTTCTCGCTTTCTGGGAGGAGCCCTATACCCGGAGCGCTTGACAAAACACGATCGGCAGCTTTTGCAGGAGTTTTTCGCACTGCATGGCGAAGACGAAATACCGTTTATCCAAGAGCTGAACAGAAGGGAAACCAGGGAATTTGCAGACAAGTTTCTGCAGTTGGCAGCTGTCAAACAGAGGCTCAAAAGCCGAATACAAAACCAGAAAGGGGACTGACTGTGGCATACCTTCTAGGATTGGACATCGGCACTTCAGGCATCAAAGCACTATTGGTGAGGGAAGATGGCCGTTTGGCTGCATCGCATTTAGAGGAGAACCCGAGTGCATCCCCGAAACCCGGTTGGTCTGAGCAGGAGCCGGCGGACCTGTGGAAAAATACTGTGCGAGCCATCCAGGGAGTTCTTGCCAGGGAAGGCATTAGCGGGGAAGACGTGAGAGCCGTGGGATTGTCGGGCCAAATGCACAGTTCTGTATTTCTGGACGAACACATGCGGGTGATCCGGCCCGCTATATTGTGGAATGACACCCGTACGGCGGAGCAGTGCCGAGAAATGGAAGACCGGGTAGGATCCCAGCGGCTCCGCCAGGTGGCTGCCAACCCGGCACTGGATGGATTCACGGCTCCAAAGGTGCTCTGGCTGCGCCGCCATGAGCCGGACAACTTCAGCCGCCTGCGCCATCTTGTCCTGCCCAAGGATTATATCCGCTGGCTTTTGACCGGAGAATTGAACATGGAAATATCCGATGCCGCCGGAACGCTGCTCTTGGAT
>Ga0207421_10001597_pt1 | contig 28830 bp, 28 predicted proteins | sample SodLakKL_010_SED_4_FD_187542 | JGI IMG/M metagenome (GOLD analysis project Ga0207421, IMG submission 187542) | Alkaline sediment microbial communities from Lake Tanatar, Kulunda Steppe, Russia - 8KL_010_SED (SPAdes) (version 2) | ecosystem: Environmental > Aquatic > Non-marine Saline and...
TTGGTCGCCCCTCCGGCCGGAGACTTCTGCCCCGACCGGAGTAGTTTCGTTGCAACGTTCTTTGCGGCGTTGTAGTCGGCGTGAACCTCGTAGCCACACTTCTGACAGCAAAAGGCTGCTTGTGACGTGCGGTTCTCGCGGAGTGTCGTCCCGCACTTTGAACAGCGCTGGGACGTATACGCCGGGTCGACCTGAACCGTCCGGATACCGAACCCGGCGGCTTTGTACTCGACATACTCGTACAGTTGACGGAACGCCCATCCGTGAAACTTCTTCGCGCCGGGCATTCGGTCCCGAATATCGGTCAGGTCCTCGAAGGCAATGTGAGAACAGCCGTGCGTTATTGCCTCTTGAACGATAGCCTTCGATATTCGGTGCAGTACGTCGTTGTTCCAGCGCCGCTCTCGGTTCCCCATCTGTTCGATGGTTCGATGCGCCGACTCCGTACCGGTTTGTTGCAACGACCCACGGATGCGTTCGTACTCGTCTCGGCGGTGATTGAACAGCCCGCCGGAGTAGAACGTCCCCGTGCTCGTGACGGCGATATTCTCCACGCCTAAATCTACGCCGAGAACCGTTCCGTTCTCGGCCTCTCCCAACTCCGTTTCTGGCTCGTCGCGTTCTACCGTGACGTGAAGGTAGTACTCGCCGTCGTCGCGGTCGTAGTGCAGCGTCGCGCCTTTCGGTTCCCACTCGTCGCCGCCGAGGTACTGCCGCTGGGGGCAGTCCTCGTCGGGCGGGTAGACGAACTCGGCACGAACACGACCGCCGTAGGCCGCGAGCGTGCAATACCCCGGCCCGTCGTCGTTCATGAAGTACGACACCGCGTTGGTGTTGTACTCGATAGTCAGTGCGGTGAACGTGGGTTTGCCGGCATTCTTGCCGGCCTTCATGCGCTCGACTGCGCTCCGAAGGCTGTCGGCGGCGAGGTTCACCGCGCCGACGCACAGATCCGAGTGTAGGCCGGTATCCTCGCGAACCTGTTTGTAGACGAGCGACTGAAGGCGCGTTCTGGATGTGATAACGTAGCCGTCCTCGTCGCGCTCCCACCCACGGTCTGCGAACCGTTGAGCGACCTCTCGGAACGTAAGCATCGTCCGTTTGAGGTCGTCCCGCCGGTCGTCGGGGATGGCGAGTTTGACGCGGGCGGTACGTTTCAATGCTACATGCCACATGTGGTTTGGTGGTATTATATATGTTTGGGAGTTGGCCGGCTGTCGAACGGTGGTTTGTGTCGTTTAGTGACGCGATTCCCGCCCGCCGTGAACGGCGGGACTCCCTCGCTGTTGAAAGGTGGTTACGTTTGGGCAGGTGTAGTTACGTTTGAGCAGGAGTGTGTGCTCAGTGGTTCGGGACAGGTCCAAGATGACGTGTAGATACTCGATCTTATGTCAATATGATTTGCGAATTCTCGAGTGGAAACCAAGGGGTGTCCGTTGGAACTGCTCGATTTTGGCCGAGTGGGTCGGTTGGAATGTTGACTATATTATGCTAACAGTTAGCATACAATGTGTCGTTTTCTGACGGGAAATCACCACTGAGCATACCCCCACCCCTCTGTTTCAACTGGAGAGTGAGATGGGCCTGGGGTGGATTCGATCGGTGTTCGATGAGTGAGGAGTGATGGAACGGTGAGAAATGAGTTTAGAACCGACAGAGGAGGAGTCTGCCTCTGAAATTCGGCTGTTTGGGATGTTCTAGTAACTCGAGCCCCAAATAGGGTTGTTTCTAGTTCGATCTAGTAACTAAAACCAACACCTCTAGTAAATACTTTAATTTGCTAGTATTACGGAATTGTTTATAGACAGAGTATATAAATCCTGTCCTTTGCAGAAACCCCTCCCACCCCACCCCTTTGGTCTGGTCTCCAATGGAAACAAAGGGGTGGGGGGCTCCCGGCAATCTCTTTGATTCGGTTCCCCTGATTTCGCGTCCGCTACTTTGCTCCACAACTTGCGGTGTTTCTGTCGAATCCCTTCTTCCCGACCGAAGCTCATCACACCAGGGACCGCCGTTACCCGTCGAGCATCGCTGCCACTGGTGGTATACTGATCGTGACGTTCCCTGAGCCGATTACCTGTCGTCTTTTTCAGTGATTGCCCGTACCGTATCGTCGATGGACAAAACCATTATACCGGAATATGCCGCGAGATGTGGCTTCTCTCGATGGCCGTTCGTGGTCTGGTCGCTAAACCTCCAGACGTCCTATCCGTGTGAAGCCATCTCCCACAGGTGAATCCCTCGAGCAGTTTCCGACCGCGATTGCAGGACCTGGCCGAAGCGCAACCTTTTGTCCCTGGCCCGTGAGGATACCGACCGATGACCGACGAGGCATCGGAGCCGAGCGCGGAACCGGACGCATCGACTGAAACCGATCCGGTCTTGCTCGACCTGCTCGAGGGAAACGCTCGACACGTCGACTCCTTGCCAGCGGATTATTACGACCCGGTCCAGGAGGGACAACACCCCGAGGTCGTCACTATCTGCTGTGCCGATTCCCGCGTTCCACAGGAGGGTATGTGGGCGTTCGAGCGTCCTGGAAGCGTGTTTACACCAAGCAACATCGGCAACCAGGCATGGGACGATCACGACGGATCGAAGATCGTCGACGGCAGCCTCCTCTATCCCGTCCACTTCACGGAGACGAACGCCATCGCGGTAGTTGGCCACACCGGATGCGGGGCCGTGACCGCAGCACACGCCGTCGCCACGGGCGATGACCCACCAGGCCCACAGGGCGTCACCAAGTGGATCGACATGCTGGTCCCCGTCATCGAACGGGGGCTCCAGAGCGGCCTCGTTGGATCGGATACCGCTCCACCGGAAATAGACGCCGAGACCTGGGTGATCAACCAATTGGTCGAGTACAACGTCGATCACCAGGCGTCGTTTCTTCGGAACGCCGAGGACGTTCCCAGATCGGTCTCGGTCTACGGGTTCGTCTACGACTTCCACGGCGTCTACGGCAACGATCCAGGGCGAGCGTATCTGGTAAATCTCGAGGGTGAAACCCATCCCGATCGAATCCGCGCGGAGATACCACTTGCGTACGCCCCCAGCACCTCGAGTCTGCTGTATGGAACTACTTCACGCGAGTGACAATCCTACGACTACGACGACCGTTGGTTCCCCACGCCATTCGACATCGAATCCAGCGTTGACAGCCGATCGGAACCGAACGGCATTTTCTCATCCACGGCAAACGACGGGTATGATTCGACCCTCGAACCTGGAGGATCTGGTGGGAGTTCTCGAGACTGACAGGGGGTTCTACCTGGCGATGGGCGTCCTGACCGTGGTCGTCTTTCTGGTGGCTCTCGTGCTCGTATCGTTCATCTCACCGGTTTCGCTCACCGGCGGCGGGTTCACGGGTATCCTCGTCGGTTTCGGACTCTTCATGGCGGTCTTTTTCGTGTCGATCGTGGCTCTGCGCCTCGAGGGCGGGGACTGAAACGGTTTATGTTAGTGTTGTGTTGACGATCTCTCACTCGGCGCGGCCACTCATTGAGGAACGTCGATAGGAAACCGTACGAGATGCAGGCGCTCTCCGTCGTGTAACGTGCAGTCTGTGCGGCGTGTATAGCCACTCACGTTCACCCGTTCACGTGTCTTCTATCGCGAAGACGGTCCAGAACCCCTCGACAATCGGTGGTCCGGACATCGGAACGACTATCAGTGTGCCACACCTCCATACGAAGGCAATGGCGAAAGGAACCGTTGATTTCTTCAACGACACTGGCGGCTACGGATTCATCGAGACTGAGGACGCAGACGACGACGTATTCTTCCACATGGAAGACGTCGGCGGTCCGGACCTGGAAGAGGGTCAGGAAATCGAGTTCGACATCGAGCAGGCCCCCAAGGGCCCACGCGCGACCAACGTCGAACGCCTCTAAGCTGGCGAATTCGAACGGTATCGACTACTAACTGCATATTTCACACTCCTGAGCGACCGCACCGATCTCCAGTTGAAATGAAGGGGGTCGGGACGCGACGTCAACCGCTCATTTCTATCGGTTTTACCGGACGTGGGGCCAACGCCGCAACCCCCTCGTTGCCGGTGGAACGAAACGAGCGCGTTCTGGTGTGTCGTGTCACTCTCTCATCGGCATTCCATCCACCTCTGTCTGCCTCACCAGTTTTCCAACCACCAATGGCTGCCTCCCGTCCGGTTCCTCTTTCCCATCCACCTCGAACTGTTCCCAATCGATACCCACAGATCTTCGTGGTCGAATCACACTGGTACATGCCTCGGCTCCTGGCCACACACCCACACAGTTTTCTCTCGGCGGGTCAGTGCTGCAGCCATGCCAGCATCCAACGGCGCCGACACCAGTGGTGGAACCGAGGCCGTGATCCGACGTGCCGACACGATTACGAACGAACCGGTCGACGCAGCCGATGGGCTATCGCGGGGTGTGCTGATCGGCGAATCACAGGGCGCACCGACGTTCGCAATGCGCCGGTTCACGCTCGAGCCGGGTGCCGAGGTGCCAAAGCACACGAACGCCGTCGAACACGAACAGTACGTACTCGAGGGCGAGTACGTGGTCGGCATCGGTGAGGAGGAGTATACGGTCACCCAGGGCGATTCGCTGCTGATCCCCGCGAATACGGTTCACTGGTACCGGAACGAGGGTGCCGACCGGGGCGCGTTCATCTGTGTCGTGCCGAACGGGGACGACGAGATCGAACTGCTCGAGTAGGATACGGTTCCCTGCCGTCGCTTCCCAGCGATCCTGAACCGGTGGGGCAACCACCGATATCGCGTATCAACAAACCGTATCGCGCTGGCCACACGAATCACTCATCGATCGTCCAGCGATCGGAGTAGGCGGTGCCACAGGCACACTGGGCGTACGCGTGGACGACGTCGCCCTCGGCATAGATACCACCCACGTCCTGATTTTCAGCCTCGGCGAAGGCGAACACGAACTGGACGGAATGCGCTGCGCTCTCGGCACCATCGTCGCCCTCGCTCACAGCGGTCGGTTCGGAACGGCCATCTTCGCACGCTGCAGTCGGTTCAGAACCGTCGGCCTGGCTCACTGCAGACGGCTCGGAACTACCGTCTGCGCTCGAGTCGGGACAGGTGCCACTCGTCAGCGACTCGTCGATGACGCCTTCGCGATCCATCGCCGCTCGCGCGAACTCCATCGCGTCGGTGTTGGTCGCGGCGGCGAACGCATTGCGCCCGCGCTCGCCATCGACGACGATGACGACGCCGTCTTCGACAGGTTCTCCATAGGACTTCAACCGCTCGTCGTCGACGTAGGTATCAGCGAGAAAGAGCGCAACGTCATCGAGTCGGTCGCCAGCGAGAAATGCCGCACGTGGATCACTCATGATTCGAAGATCGATCGGGAGCGGGAAAAGTGACCCGACACGGCTCGAGTGGGCGCACGCTCAATGCCGGTCACGATCGCAGGTTGATTCTCGATCACGCACGTCTTTTGCTGGGGAGAGTCGAAATCACTACTTTCGAACCGGGTCCTGTCCCGAGCGGTCGCTGGGCGATGGGGAGCGTGGTCGCTCTCAGGCGGTTTGGGGTGCCGTCTTCGCGCTGATTGCCGATCCAGTACGGGGGGCCACCGGAAAGAGACGACAGGAACCGGTATCAGTCTCCGGTCCCTGAGCCCTCGAGCGTCGATTGGGAGTGGACACCGAGAGTTTCGGCCCAGTCTTCGGAGACGACTGGTGCGAGGGCGAAAAAACAGATCACGCCGATGAATATCACCAGGGCGACACTCACGAGAACCGTCACCAGCATCGTCGGATCGGTCGGTATCATGGTCCCCAGTTCCAATCCGGTCACTATCAGCGTTTTGCAATCGAAAGGCCGTTCAATCGTTCGTGATCGTCACGCGGTATCGGTGATTCCGATCGATCGGTTCGGAACTCAGATCTCGAGGGCTCCCGGGAAGCTGTCTGTCTCTCCCGAGGTCGCTTACAATCGCCTGACGGCACCGACTGCACTCGAGAGGGGTGGCGCGTCGAACACCGCCCGACCGATGTAGGCGTTCGCGCCCGCACAGTACATCGCGCGGGCGACGTCGATCACCGACTCCTCGAGCGGGACGGGGTCCTGTTCACAGAGTGACTTCCAGTCGGCGACGTCTTCGATCTTCGCGCGTTTCTTGGCAGCACTGACCGCGTCGACCCACTCGGGCTGGGTGCGTTTGTGATATTGGCGGATGACCTCCTTCGAGAGCTGGGTTCCTTGATAGCTGAACCGATTCTCGTCGAAGGTACCGACGACGTCGGCGACCCGGATCTCACCGTCGACGTACAGACACTCGATCTTGCCGTCCTCGTGGACGAGTCCACCGTCGCGGGCCTGCTCGGTGAGGTGGTCGTTCACCTCGCGTGCCAGCGATTCCAGGGCCTCGATGTCGGCGAGTCCGGCGATGGTGTCAGCCTCCTCGCGATCGAGGTAGCGATCGCCCTTCTCGTATTTCGTCGAGAACTCGACGATTGGGGACTCGAGGTCGACGGGGCCGTCAGGCCAGGTGTCGTGGTCTAGCTCCCAGTCCTCTGGGTCGGTCCGTCGACGAAGACTCGAGCCGACGGGGACCCGATTGCGGAAGACGATCTCGAGCGGAATCAGGTAGTTCTCGCCGCCAGCGGCGTGATAGGCGTCGTAGTCGTAGGTGCGGCCCTCGTGTGGGAGCTCGGGAACCTGGGTGAGTTCGATCGCCATCTCCACCGGCGGCTCGCTCGCATCGTCGACTGACCTGACGGCCCCATCCTCGACGATCCCGCGATAGTGGGTCGGAATTCCGACGTCCTCGAGCAACTCGAAGTTGAAGGCCCCCATCGTACAGAGGGTTGCCCCCTTGTCCGGGATGGGGTCCGGCATCTTTCCCCAGTCAAAGACGGAGTAGTCGTCGGTGAAGACGAACGACCCTCGCCCCAGCTCGTGCGCCGTGGCCGGTTCATCGATGCGGAACTCCTTGACGCTCGTCACGTCAGCCACCCCGGTGTCGGTATCCGCAGGCTCGCTCCGGTCGCGCCACCCTTCATACTCGAGTTGGCGGTGCGGTCCCTCAAGAAGGTTTCAATATGTGATCGTGGCCACCGCGCAGGCATTCACCACGCTTTTGCTGCCGTGGGCACTTCGTCACGACGATGGACGGGCCGGTGGCTACCGAGGACCTCGCGTTCGAACACGTTCCCGAGACGGATCAGTCGTTCGAGAACGCTCTCGAGAAGGCGCGGGCTGGGACGCGGTTGTCCGTGGACGACGGCATCGAACTGCTCACGACGGGCACCGACCGCGAGGGCATCGACCGCCGTCGCAAGGAACTGGTGCTCGAGGCGGCCGACCAGCGACGGGCCGAGGTCGTCGGCGAGGCGGTCACCTTCGTGGCGAACCTCAACAACAACGTCACGACGGCCTGTAACGTCGGCTGCCTGTTCTGTAACTTCAAGGACGCGGCCCACACGTTCGAGGCGGATTACGACGGGCCCGAAACGGCTGGATTTACCAAGACGCCTGCCGAGTCGCGGGCCATCGTCCGCGACGCGGTCGACCGCGGGATCTACGAGGTGTGTTCGGTTTCGGGACTCCACCCCGGATTCGCCCTCGACGAGGAACACCTCGAGATCCTGTCGACCCATCCCGAGCCACAGGCGTGTAACTTCAAACCGCCGGAGATGTACGCGACCGATCCCGGCACCTACGTCGACCAGATCGAGGCGATGAGCGTCGACGGGGTACACGTCCACTCGATGACACCTGAGGAGGGGTACCACGCTCGACGCGGCACCGATTGGTCCTACGAGGAGGTTTACGGGCGACTCGAGCAAGCGGGGCTCGATACTGTCCCGGGGACGGCCGCGGAAATCCTGGTCGACGAGGTTCGGGACGTGATCTGTCCGGGCAAAATCGGGAGTGATGAATGGCTCGAGGCCATGGAGGCCGCTGCCGCGGTCGGACTCGGGCTGACGGCGACGATCATGTACGGGCACGTCGAGAACGAGGCCCATCGCGTTCGGCACCTCGAGCGGGTCAGGCAGCTCCAGGAGCGGGTGGAGGGGGCGATCACGGAGTTCGTACCGCTCTCGTTCGTTCACGAGCGGACGCCGCTTTTCGAACACGGCGTCGTGTCAGGTGGTGCAAGCCAGGCAGAAGACGAACTCATGATCGCCGTCTCACGGCTGTTCCTCGACAACATCGAGCACATTCAGTCCTCGTGGGTCAAGTACGGCGACGCGGGTGGGTTGAAGATGCTGACCTGCGGGGCCGACGACTTCATGGGGACCATTCTCTCGGAGGAGATCACCACGCGGGCGGGTGGCCAACACGGGGAGTTTCGGTCGTTCGCCGACTACGTCGACCTGATCACCTCGATCGGACGGATTCCAGTGGAGCGATCGACGGATTACGAGCGTCGACGCGTGATCGATCCCGATGAGTCGCCGTTTGGCCCGCAGCTTGGACCGCGGGCCGACGGAACGCCGCTCCTCGAGGACGCTGACGGGGCTGGCGGGCGGTCGTCTGCGGTGAGCGATTGATCGTGCCTTCGGTGGGCGAGCGGTAAGGGTGCCGATTGCTCCGACCCCGGTCGGTGGCAGGCTGTGGCGGATTTCTGTGATTAACGCGGATAACTGGCCGGAAAACTGGTCGCAACTGCAACGTGACCTCGACGGCCACGACACCATTATCTCCTCTCGAGCGAACGTTCGCGTATGAACCACCTCGTTCCCGTCACCGATCGCGGTGAACGCTGGCACCTGCCCGCCCACGCCCACATCGTCGTCTACGTGCGCGAGGAAGGCGAGCGAGGACTGCTCACGATTTACGACTGCGGGGCCGCCCAGAAGCCACCTTCGGCGCAGTTGTTAGGAACGCTCGAGGGCGTCGACGCCCGGGCCGAAATCGAGGCGACGCCGACGGGACGGGTCGTCAGTATGCGAGAACCCGCGACGCTCGTCGCCCTCGAGGGTGATCGGTATCGAATCGTCTCGCGGTGACCGGCGGGCCATCATCCCGTTCGATACGACACCGCGAGGAACGATGGGGCGGAACCGGACGTTTCTTATCGACGCTGCACCACCACTCGAGTGAATGCACACGGTCCTGCTCACGGGGGCCGGCGGTCGCGTCGGGGATGCCATCCTCGGCGAGCTCACCGACGCCCACGAGTGGCGGTTGCTCGATCGGGAACCGTTGACGGGCGAGTATCCCGGCGAGACGATCGTCGCCGACATCACGGACGGGGCGGCCGTGCTGGACGCGATGGACGGTGTCGACGTCGTGGTCCACCTCGCCGGTGACCCCCGGCCGGAGGCACCCTGGAACAGCGTCCTGCGGAACAACATCGACGGCACCCAGACGGTCTTCGAGGCGGCCGTCGATGCCGGGGTCGATCGGGTCGTCTTCGCCTCCTCGAATCACGCCGTCGGGGCCTACGAATCCGACGCCCGGACGCCCGAGATGTACCGGTCGGAGGACGACTTCCGGCTCGACGGGACGGAACTCCCGCGACCCGGCAACCTCTATGGCGTCTCGAAGGCGGCTGGAGAGACCATCGGACGCTACTACCACGACGAACACGACCTCTCGGTGTGTTGTATCCGGATCGGGAACCTCACCGAGGGCCACCCGCCGATCGACTACGAGCGTGGCCAGGCAATGTGGCTGTCCTACCGTGACTGTGCCCACCTGATCGATCGGGCCATCCGGGCCGAGTACGGCTACGAGATCGTGTACGGCATCTCCGATAACGATCGAAAGTACTACTCGATCGACCGAGCTCGAGCGGTGCTTGGGTACGATCCCCAGGACAATTCGGCGGCACACGAGTGAGGCGTTCGCTGGTAATGGCACACGAGTGAGGCGTTCGCTGGTGAGGGGGTGCGCTCGAGGTTGGTTGTCGGTAGTGGGGAGTAGAGTTGACGGTGGTTGTCAGTAGTCGGACGTGGACTCGAGAGCCCACCAGGATTCGTTGACCAGACAACCCGGACCGTTCATCGGGGTGTCGTTGACTCCACTTTCTATAGTGTTACACTACGATTTCCATAGCAAAGTGTTACACTCATTGAACTAAACCCACAACCCATCGACGTGTTGGGACCGACCGGCGACGGGCTGGCCCCGAACCGTTTCCGGGGACCCCTCGAGGTGGACACCAATCTCACGGATGCCACAACGGTTTTGCTGGCGCCAGCACATTCACCCGCATGGCCGACCCGATTCGAGTCCTGCACGTCGACGACGAGCGCTCGATCGCGGAGCTGTCCGTAACCTTTCTCGAGCGCCAGGACGATCGCCTCGCGGTCGACGTCGTCACGAGCGCTGGTGTGGCTCTCGAGGCGCTCGAGGACGAGCCCTACGACGCCGTCGTTTCCGATTACGACATGCCAGGGATGAACGGCCTCGAGTTCCTGAACGCGGTTCGCGAGGAGTACCCATCATTGCCGTTCGTCCTCTTCACCGGGAAGGGAAGCGAGCAGGTCGCGAGCGAGGCCATCTCCGCCGGGGTCACCGATTATCTGCAGAAACAGACCGGGACGGAACAGTACGAACTGCTGGCGAATCGGTTGCTGAACGCAGTTGGGCAATCGCGTGCCGAAACCGCCCTCGAAACCCAGGAGACGGTCCTCTCGACGGTGATCGAGAACTTGCCCGCCGGTGTGCTGGTCGAGGACGATTCTCGGGAGATCCTCGCCGTCAACGCTGAACTGCTCACCATCTTCGGGGCCGAGGGAAATCCAGCGGCCTACCACGGATGCGACTGTGCGGCGCTTGCCGAGGAACTCGGTGGTATATTCGAGGATCCGGCGGCGTTTCGAAGTTCAATCCAGCGCTGTCTCCAGGCCCGAGACCCGGTGATGGGCGAACAGTTCGAACTGGCCGATGGCCGACGCCTCGAGCGCGATTACGTCCCGTACGACCTTCCGACGGGTGAGGCGAACCTCTGGGTCTACCAGGATGTCACCGACGATCACGAACGCAAGCAGCTGCTCACGGGGCTGTTCGAGGAATCGACCGACGGCATCGCGATCCACGAGATCCTGACGGACGACGCTGGCGAGCCGATCGATTACGTGTTCAGGGCCGTCAACGACCGATTCGAGGAACTGACCGGCCTCTCACGTGCAGCAATCGTTGGCGAACGGGCAACTGACGTCATCCCTGGACTCGAGGAGACGGGGTACATCGAGCGCTACGGCGCGGTCGCCCTGGAAGGGGCGACCGCGCGGTTCGAGTCGTACGCCGAACCGCTCGACCGCCACTACGACGTCTCGGCGTTTGCACCGATGGAGGGGACGTTCATCACGATATTTTCCGATATCACCGACCGGATCGAGCGGGAGCGGGAATTGGAGCGATTCGAGTTTTTCGTCGAGCGAACGCCGGATTTCATGATTATTCTGAACGAGGATCTCACCGTTCGGTACCAGAGCCCCGTCTCGGACGCGATCGATTACGAGCCATTGCAGGTGACTGGCGACGATCCCCTCGAGTACATCCATCCCGACGAGCGTGAGGCTGTCGTCGCGGAGTTTCAGGCCGTTCTCGAGGACCCGTCGATGATCAACGCCCACGAATATCGGGCTGCAGTCGCCGATGGCGGCTGGCGCTGGTTCGAATCGAGAGTGCAGAACTACCTCGACGACCCGCCGATCGACGGCATCCTCGTGACGATTCGGGAGATCACCGAGCGGAAAAGACAGGAACGGCATCTAGAGCGACAGAACGCCCGACTCGAGGAGTTCGCCTCGGTCGTCTCACACGACCTGCGGAACCCGCTCGCGGTGGCGATGGGCCGTCTCGAGATACTGGACGCCGAACTCGACGGAGAGAGCGAACACCTCGAGGATATTGCCTGGGCACTCGATCGAATGGAGGAACTGATCGAGGACGTCCTGACGTTGGCTCGTGATGGACGCCAGGTCGGTGATATCTTCACGGTGGACCTGTCGACGGTCGTCGCCGAGTGCTGGAGCGGGCTCGAGACCGATGGCGCGACCATTGAGTACGAGACTGAACTGCGGATTCGGGCCGACGAGAGTCGGTTACAGCAATTGCTCGAAAACCTGTTTTCGAACGCCCTCGAGCACGGCCACGCCCAGGGGGCAGTGGTGGCGAGTGAGGATGGGGACGATCTCGGCGGGCCCCAACCGATCACGGTGACGGTCGGTGAGCTGCGTGACGGGAGCGGTTTCTACGTCGCCGACGATGGCTGTGGAATTCCTGCTGACGAACGCGACAGGGTCTTCGAAGTGGGGGTTTCCACCGACGGTGACGGAACCGGATTTGGGCTGGCGATCGTTTCGGACATTGCCGAGGCCCACGGCTGGACGGTTCGCCTGCTCGAGAGCGAGCAGGGCGGAGCCAGATTCGAATTCGATGACGTCGAGGTCGTCGACTGATCCCATTTCGGTGCCGAAACGGTCCCTTCCTGGTACCCCACTCCCGTGGTGACACGGCTCCGTCCGGAACGACCGTGCACGATCGATCGAGCGCTGCGGTCGACGGTGGGTTATAGGATGTCGCTGGCTGTGGTGCGCCGGCTCTCACATCCGCAAAAACTGCGCGTGACGGGTTCCCTCGAGTTCCAGAACGTTCCCCGCGTTGACGAACCCGGCCTCGATGGCGACGCTGACGGTGTACTCGCCCACGAGGTTGGCGACGCTCGCACGGGCGAGGCTCTCCCTGACGGTGGTGTCGTCGGCGCGGGTTGCGTCAGTCGCATAGAACGCCTCGTCGACGGTGAGTGTCACGTCTCCGCCCGCGCCCTCGAACGTTTCCCCGACGACGTCGGCGTCACAGACGGAGACGAGCAACCCTTTCGGCGTCTCGCGTTCGACGAGCAACATCGTCGCCCCGCTGGCGTCGTCGCTCGTGGTCGCTGTCCGCTCGCGACCATCGTCGGCTGACGGGCTGTCGACGTCAGCGTCCCCGTGTCCGCCGTCACCGTGTGTCGACTCACCCGTCACGATCACTCACGCATCTGTTCGCGCTGGTCGACCAGTTGCTGTTCGGCCCGTTCGCGCATCTCGTTAGCCTCGTCGGCGAGTTCGTCGGCTTGCTCGTGCTCGCCAAGTTCCTCGAGGATGCGGGCTTTCTCCTCGACGACGGCGGCGTTGCGCAGGCCGAGTCGGATCGCGTTGTCGATGCAGTGGAGGGCCTCCTCCGTCAACCCGCGATCGGTGAGGAAGAACGCACGGTTGTACCATCCCTCGGCGAATCGCTCGTCGACCTCCACGGCCCGTTCGGCGTGCTCGAGCGCCTCGGCGGTTTCGCCGAACTCCCAGAGGGCGTAGGCGAGGTTCGTATGCGCTGTGGCGGTGTGTTCGGGTGAGGCTCGGTCGTAGTCGCCGACGTCCTCGTCGGCCTCACGTGCAATTCGAAGCGCCTCCTGGTGGGCCCCGATTGCTTCGTCGTACTCCTCGAGTTCGGCGTGGGCGACGCCCTTGTTGACCCAGGCCTCCTGCTCGAGGCCTGGGTCGTCGGTGAAACGGGCCACGCGTTCGAACGCCTCAGTCGCCTGTTCGTAGCGGTTGATCTGTGTGTAACTCAGGCCGACGTCGAGCAGTTCCTGGGCGTCGACGTCGTCGGACCCAACCTGTCGCTCGTCGAGCATGTCGGCGAGTGCCCGGGAATCGATCGGGTCGACGCGGCCGGGCTCGACCGCGAGTTCGGGGGGGTCGAGGTCGAACTCCTCGTAGGTTTCGTCGAAGCCACTGCCGGCCGAGAACCGGTGGCGGCGATCGCCGTCGTCTGCTCGATCGGTCATACGCTCGCGTTCGCCGGCTGGCCGGTTAAGCCCTCCGTTCATGGACACTCGACCGGGTACGAACGGAGTCTGTGGATCGATGGTGTCTCGACCCCTGGGCGGATAGATCCACGGAGGTGGTCAACACTCCCTGTCGACCCCTGACCCTCGTGAGCACTCACTGACACCAACCCCTATGAAGTCACGTCACCTCCACCCAGCCGTATGCGCTGTTTCGTGAGCCTCGACCTTCCCGAACCGCTTCACGACCCCATACGCGAGATTCAGGCCACCCTCGAGCCGGCCGCCGGCTTGCGAGCGACCGATCCCACGCAGGCACACGTCACCCTCCAGTTCCTGGGTGAGGTGGCGACCGATCGGAGCGATACGATCATCTCGGCTCTCGAGCGCGCCGTCGCCCACCCCAACATCGAGCCGTTCGAGCTTCGCTTCGGCGGTCTGGGCGTCTTCCCGACCCTCGAGTACATCAGTGTGGTCTGGATCGGTGTCGAACGTGGTGTGACCGCGGTTGAGGCCCTTCACGAGGCCGTCGTCGACGAACTGCACCCCCTCGGATTCGAGCCGGACGACCACGGCTTCACGCCCCACGTGACGATCGGCCGGATGGATCACGGGGGCGGGAAGTCCCACGTTCAGTCAGTGGTCACCGAACAGTCGCCGACGGTCGGCTCGATGTCGGTGACGGACGTTCGACTTACCGAGAGCGTTCTCACCGCCGACGGGCCACGGTATCGAACCGTCGAATCGATCCCGCTCGAGTGAGCATTGTCGGCTGACATTGGTGCGGTGATCCGGTGTTGTGACCAGTCAGCCTCCGGTTCGGAGACGTGGAGTATCACGGTCCGGTTCAGTGATCGTCACTGTCAAGCTTCGATGGCAGTTTTCAATTCCTGACCATCTTCGAAAGCAGTCTGTTAGGGGATATGTCCTCGAATTAGTGACTCTGTGAAAAATAGAAAAATGCTATTAGATCGCCCATAGTGTCCTGTATGGCGGAAATACCGGACAAAGAGTAATATCGTCAGTCATTGTAACGCTTCTGGTATGAACGTGGTGCCAAACAAGTTTCAAAACGCGGGTGCCATCGGTCCTGGCCGCGTCGGCCACCGTCGGGGAGGCGGTGGCGACGTCTCCAGCCCCGATGGCACACTCGCTCCCGAGCGGTGGTATGTCGACGGGTGATGGCGACGCCACGCCGTCGACCTCGAGCGATGGCGGCCTCACCAGTCGGCGGGAAGTGCTGGCCGCCCTCGGTGGAGCGTCGATCCTTTCGTCGACTGGCGGTGACGCTCGGCCGGCCGATTCGGCCCCGGTCCACGTCCGGGTGTATCCTGGCCCCCTGCCCACGACGGTCTGGGCTCGTCACGGGTGGTCGGGAGCGTCCACCGGCTGGGCTCCGCCGTTCGAGACGGCGTTCGAGGCGATCAGGGACGGCTTCGAGCAACTCGAGTCGTACGCCGCCGTGCAGGGCCGACTCGAGGGAGTCGATATCGTCGTCGAGCGGGGTGGGCGAGTCGACCGCTCGTTGCAGTCGGTCGACTCCCCGCGGGCAGTGGTCGCCCCCACTCGCCAGCAACTGCTTGACTCCTTCCGGGATGTGGTACACGCCCGAGGGACTCTCACCGGGCATACCTCCCACTGCTTGCTGTGGTGGGGACCGCTCCAGTACGACGTCGGTTACGGTGGGACCCGTCGACCGAACGGCCATGTGGCGGCTGTCCCCGACGAGGGGGCGCAGGTGGTTGCCAACGTCGGTGCAACCGAACGATGGGATTCCACCGCGGTGACCAGAAATATCGCGATCCACGAGGCGTTGCACACCTTCCTTGCCTCCTCGGTCGTCGAAACCGTCGTCGAGAGTCGCTGTGATCACGATCTCGGACAGGCGATCAGGGTGGACGAAAGCACCCTCGAGGTCTCGCCGATGGCGACCGCTTACGCCGGGCCGAACGAGGTCGGGGGCGGCACTCGCTTCCACGGGAGCGGGTGTGCGAACCACGAGCGATTCCATCGACACGACGGGTACGACGGGGTCGACCGCTTCGTCTACACTGATCGGTTGAGTGATGCGACCCTCGAGGCTGTCACCAGATTCGTCGAGTGGCGACTGCTCGAGGAGGGCTGATGGTCGAATACCAGTTGCTCGGGGAGAGCTGGTCGTCGAGAGACGGGCTTTCGAAGGGCCGTGCCGACAACGACCGCTCATACCGTTTTCTGTCCTCACACCGTGATTGCCGATCCGGCACGGGCAATCACCGGTCACCAGCCACAGCAAACCGTATCAGCCCCATCCCTCGTGTTTGTGACTTGCATATTCGATCACGAGGTCGGCGTCGCCACCGGAGGGCCCTTCGTGTTCGTCGTCCTCCTCGATGTCGATCGTCGGATCGTCGTCCTCGGGTGCCTCGGCGGCCGCAACTGGATCGCGGTGGCGGACGAAGCCGATCGCCTCGGCCTGACGAAAGAGCACGAACGGAGCCGCCGAGCCGAGGCCCAGGGCCTCGGTTCCGACGTCGGCTTCGAAGGCGACGAACGAGGCCGACAGGTCCCGGAGTTCGTCGTCCCACTCGTCTCTTGCGTCGTCGATCGAGTCGTAGACTGCCACCCCCGAAACGAGTTCCTCCTCGGTGGCCTCGTCGACGAACGTCCGCACCGCCCGCTCGTGGCTCCTGGTCGCAGCCACGTCGACGATCGGGTCCTCGTCGGGTTCGGGTCGGATGGTGATCTCCTCGTCGGTCCCCGAGGCCTCGTGCTCGTCTGCCAGGGCCCACCGCTCGGCAATCTCGGTGACCGAAGCCAGGTCGAGGGCCAGGCGACTCGCCGACGTCTCGAGTAACTCTACGTCGGCTTGTTCCCGGCCGAGACACCCTGCGAGACTGATCCCAGTAGCCGAGGGAATTCCCGCCAGGAGCGCCCGTCGCTGCATATCGCGATCGGACGCACTCGGCGGGCAAACGCGTGTCGATGTCGTCTCGGCCGATCGCGATCGTCGAACACGCCCAGGTCTTTGGTGCTCGTCGACGTGCGACAGGATATGCCCGCCACCGATCACCTGCAGGCGGCACGCGATGAACTCGAGGCCGCCCACACAGTCGCCGAGAACGATGAGGAAGCCGTCGAATCGGCCGTCGACGAGGTCGCCGAGGGATTCGACGCTATCCTCGAGGGTGAGACGCAACCTGACCACTCGGTTGTCGATGCCCACCTCAACACCCTCCGACAGGTCAGCGAGGGGGCGACCGGCGATACCGAACTCCACCTCGAGGCCGCCCTCGATCACGCCGAACGGTATCGTCAGGGCCTCGACCAGGCCTGATGCCCCTCGTGAGGTCCCTGTAGGCCGTCGTTGATCCGGTAATCAACCCATAACAATGCCACGCTGGCTCCCTCGAAGGGGTATGCAGTCGGCCAGCTACGACGACGAGGAGGGTGTGGGAACCGGGGCCGAGACGACGGACACACGCGGCGTCATCGTCCCCGGGATTACCGCCCCCAGCACCGTCGCCTGTCTCCGCTCGCTCAACCCCCGCGGCGTCTACACCGTCGTCGGGTCTGAAACCCGAACCACCCCCGCTGCCGTCTCGCGACACTGTGATCGGTTCGTCACGCTCCCCGATCCGCGAGCCGATCTCGAGGCCTACGGCCGGACGCTGCTGGCACTCGCCGAGCGGTCGACTATCGAGACGATCATCCCCGTTCGTGAGGAGGACGTCTACGTCCTCTCGGCACGAAAGGACGAGTTCGCCGACGTCGTCGCGACACCCTGGCCAGCCTTCGAGACCCTCCGGCGCGTCCAGGACCGCGTCGAACTGTTCGCCGCTGCTGAGGCTGCCGGTGTCGGCATGCCCGACACGACGCTCCTCACCGACTGGGACGACTGGTCCCGGGAGACGATCGTCAAACCCCGATACACCGTCGCCGCCCCGGAGTACATCGGCCAGGAGGCCCAGGGCAGCGACATCGGCTCGACGGTCTACCACGAACCCGGCACGCCACCGCACCTCGAGTCGATTCGCGAGACGTGGGGCCACGTCCCGATCGTCCAGGAGTACGTCCCCGACACCCGGGAGTACGGCTTCTTCGCGCTCTACGACGAGGGGGAGGCGCTGGCGACGTTCCAGCACTGCCAGCACCGGGGATACAAGTACAGCGGTGGGCCGAGCGCCTACCGTGAGTCGACCGATATCCCCGATCTCGAGGCTGCCGGCCTGGCACTGCTCGACGAACTCGAGTGGCACGGACTGGCGATGGTCGAGTTCCTGCGCGATCCCGAGACGGGCGAGTTCAAGCTCATGGAGATCAACCCCCGGTTCTGGTCGTCGCTGCCGTTTACCGTCCGGGCTGGCGTGGATTTCCCCCACTACTACTGGCAACTCGCGACGGGTGAGCCGGTCGATCGGGACCCCGAATACGAAGTCGGTATCGGGGGCCACCTCCTGCGGGGTGAGGCCTGTTACCTGCACAGCGTCCTCGCCGACGAGTTCCCGCTCGTCGACCGGCCGAACGTCGGGTCGGCTGCGTGGTCGGTTGCCAGTTCGATCGTCCAGCAACCACGGTTCGATTACGCCGTCGCCGACGACCTCGGCCCGTTCCTCCAGGACGGGTGGACGTTCTGTAAGACCGCCCTCGGGGACCAGCTTCGCGGGCTCGTCGGACATGAACACCCGAGTGACCGCCCACAACTCGTCACCGGCCCTGTCGCCGAAACGGATGGCGGCCCGGTGGCTGCGTCGGCAGACGGCGGCGACGCTCGAGAATCAGTGTCGTCGGCCGTTCGCGATTCGGCCGACCGTGGCGATACCGATCGAGGAGACATTGATCGCGACGCGGCCGAACGGGATGGACGCCCAAAACAGCGACTGGAGGGGCTGAGCGAGGGCGGCCGGTAACGCTCAGTAGTCGATCACTCGAGACCACCCACTCGACACTCCCGACTACTCGAGTCGGGCCTCGATCGCGTCCGCCTCGTAGGCCAGCGTCAGCGATCGGGAGCGACCACGGCCGTCGATCTCGGCGTACTCGGCGTCGATCAGCCCCAGCTGGTCGAGTTTGTTCACGATCTCGGAGTAGCGGGTGTATCCCAGCTCCGTCTCCTCGTGGAACAGGTCGTAGACGTCGCCCGCCTGTTCGCCGTCGTGCTCGAGCAGGACCTCGAGGAGGGCACGCTCGTTCTCGCTCAGGCTGTGGAGGCTCCGGGAGAGGCTGAGGTACTTCGACTTTTCGTAGGCGGTTTCGACGTCCTCGCGTTCGACGGTCCGACTCGCGCGCATCTCGGCGTTCAGGCCGGCTCGACGGAGCAGATCGATCCCGACGCGCAGGTCGCCACTCTCGGCGGTGAGTTCGGCGACGCGATCGAGGACGTCCGTCGCCACGACGCCCTCGTGAAAGCCCCGCTCGACGCGCTCGCGCAGTATGTCGGCGACCTCGCCCTGGCCGTAGACTGGGAAGTAGACGTCCTCGGGCCGGAAGACGCTCTGGACCCTGGTGTCGAGTTCGTCGATCGGCTCGAGGGCGGGATCGGAGGAGACGATCACGACCCCGATCTTCGCGCCGGCGTGTTCCTCGTGGGCCCGGAGCAGCGAGTACAGCGTGTCGGAGGCCTCGTTCTCGTAGAACAGGTAGTTGACGTCGTCGAGGGCGACGATCAGCACCCGCTCGTCCTCGACGAGTTTCTCGGCGATCTGGCCGAACAGCTTCTTGAACGAGATGCCCGAGGAGGGTGGCTCGTAGTCGAAACAGCCCTCGAACAGGCGGGAAAACACCGAGTACCGCGTCGAGTTGACCTGGCAGTTCACCCGTATCGTCTGGATGTCTCGTGTCTGGGCCCCGATCTCGTCGAATAGCTTCTGGATGGCGGTGGTCTTCCCCGTGCCAGGGGGACCACGGACCATCACGTTCAGCGGCCGCGAGCCCCGAACGGCCGGACGCAGGGCGTAGCTCAGGCTCTGCATCTGGCTGTCGCGGTGACGGAACGTCTCGGGGACGTAATCGATCTCGAAGACGTGCTCGTTCCTGAACACGGATTCGTCCCACGACAACATCCCCTCCTCGGGGTCGCCGGTCATCACTTTCACCTGGCTCTCGAGCCCACTTAGTTGTTTGCGCCACACCGGCGGTGCTCACCGTCTCCTCACGGCTCGTCTCTCGAGAGGAGGCGTGTCCTCGTCGCGGAGACCCCCTGAACTGCTGTGGTTCGGGGCCTATTTCCCAGCTCGAATCCCCCTGTCGCCCCGACTTCCATCACCGGCCCTGTATTTATATCGGATGCCGAGACCAGGGCAGCCATGGTATCCCTGCCAGCTGACGACGACCGACGCCTCGCTGCTATCGGTGGCGCACTCCTCGTGGCGAGTTCGTTCCTTCCCTGGGCGACCGTCGAGGCGGTGGGCACGTCGACCACCGCCAACGGCCTCACGGGCATCGGCTATCTGACGCCCGTTACGGGTGTGATCGTCCTCTACGTCGTCTCCACCCGCGAGTGGACCGGGTTCGACACCACGCTCACGACCGCCGCGGGCGCGCTCACCCTCGGCTCGCTCGCACTCATCTACACCTCCCTCGAGCACGTCTTCGCTGTGGGCTACCCCAGTGGCCAGCTCTCGGTGTCGGCCGAACCGGGCCTCCCTCTTGCCATGCTGGCGGCCCTGCTCGTGACGGTCGGCGGCTATCGCGGCCTTCGTCGCATTCGTGGAACCGGTTCACCCGAGGTCGCCCCCTGATAGCCGGATGACGTCTCCACTGGGGAACGACGTCGCCGGTCGCCCATCACTCGAACTTCTCGAGCAACCGGCCGTAGAACTCGCTGTCGGCTTCACCCGCGAGTTTCTCGACGATGAGTTCGGGGGTCGACCGCGCCAGGTGGTCCTTGACTGGCGAGCGGTTCACCTCGAGTTCGCCGTCCACCAATCCCACGGCTTCGATCCCGTCGACGGCGATCTCGGCGCTGGCCATCTCTCGGATCTCGCCCGCGAGGTGGGAGACGAACACCGCTGTCGCCCCGTTCTCGGCCAGCGCCTCGAGGATGCCCGCGATGATCTTCGCGCTCGCCCCGGGTTCGGTGATCGACTCGAGTTCGTCCACGAGAACGAGCGATCCCTCGCCCCCATCGGCGAGGTCGGCGAACTGCCACAGGGTGGACTCGAAGGCACCCGCGTCGAGGGTCCCCTGGGTCTTGGCATGATAGTGCAGGTCGTCGAACCGCCGGAGGCGAACCTCGTCGGCGGGGACGGGCAGCCCCATGTGTGCCAGGACGACCACGCTCGCGACCAGGTCGAGCGTCGACGTTTTGCCCCCGCTGTTGACCCCCGAGAGCAGGGTGACGCCCGACACCGCGTAGTCGACGGGATCGATGGCCTCGAGGGGTTCCTCGAGGACGGGCGAGCGCCCACAGTCGATGGCGAAGCCCACTTCGGGAACCGGCGCAGCCTTGTCGTCGCTGGCCTGCTCGCAGTCACTCGCCTCCCCCCAGACGAACGTCGGCATCGTGCAGTCGTAGTCCGCCGCGAACCTGGCGATCGCGAGTTCCACGTCGAGTTCGATCGCCGTCCGGACGAGTTCGTGAGCGGCCTCGCGCTGGGCGGCGAGGTCCGCGGCGAGCTCCCGCTTCAATTGTGTGGCCCGACGGTCGCGAGCGGCCACGAGTTCCTCTCGGAGCCGCGAGACCACCCCTTCGTCGCGCTCGACGGGAAACGTCGGCTCGTCGGGGAACGCTCGCGTCGCGATCTCGGCCTCGCCGGTGTCGAGGTCGAGCGCGTCGATGACGTGGTCCCGGGCCGCGTCGACGGCAGCGGCGTACTCGTCGGCCAGTTCCCGGGACAAAAGCGAGTCGACGCCAGCCCCACGTTCGACCAGGGAGAGCAGGTCCGCGCCCTCGATGGTGACGTCCCGCTCCTCGATTGCCTCTCGAAGCCGGTCGTTGGCGACGCTCTCACCGACGCCCATGACGGCATCCAGATCGTCGACGGCGACCGTGAGTCGGTCGAGTTCGTCGTCGCCCGCGACGGTGCCGTCGGCCTCGAGACGCTCGAGGCCGGCCTCCAGGGTCTCGAGGTCCAGATCGCCAGCCCATGCCTCGTCACCGGCCGGTCCCAAACCCTCGCCGTCCCCGAGGGCGCGGTGAACGGCGACGGCCGCGCGCAACCGATCGCGATTGCGCGCGAAGAATTCGAGGGGGCGTTCCGGGACGATTTCTGCGGGCGTCTCGAGGGCGTCCGGTCGGACGCGAACGTCCCCCTCGACGGCCACACCGGCGAACGATTCGTCGATCGCGATCACGGTTGCGTAGCCGCGGGCCAGCTCGGCGAGTCCCTGGGCGTCTTCGACGATCTCGACGGAAATCTCCGGAATGGCCTCGCGAGCCTGCGCGTAGCGCTCGGCGTCGGTCGTCGCGAGACAGCGGTCGCGCACTCGCACGTCTCCCGGTCGCTCGAGTGGTTCGACCCCCTCGAGGGCCGTCAGCACCGCGTCGTCCGGATCACGCTCGAGGGCGCGTTCAGCGAACGCCTGTACCTCCTCGATTCGCGACCGTGCGGGACTCGGGTAGAGTGTCTCGAGGCGGTGGGCGGCGTCGTCGGTGACGGTCCGGTCCTTGAGCAGGTCGAGGACGGTCCGATTGATCTCGCGGGCGCGGTCGGTGGCGAGAAACCCGCCGGGGTCGTCGTGGTCGCGCCGGATCGCCCCGCGAGCGATGCGGGCGGCCCGTCCTGGGGTGACGCCCGGGGCGCGGGCGAGCGTGGCGACGTCGCCGTTCTCGAGGGCCGTTTCGGGGTCGTCGAGGTCGGCCAGTGCGCGGGCGGTCTTCTCGCCGACGCCCGGAATCGACTCGAGGTCCATTGGGACCGAGGTCCCACCGAGGAAAGAAAAAACTCCCGTCCCGAACGTCGGGGGGAAGCGTCCGCGACGGCCACCGATCACTCCCAGGGATGACGCCCGCTCGAACTGGGCCACAGCGGGTACCAGTACTCCCTGTCGGGTTCGACTGTGAGTTCGCCGTCGAGGACGGCTTCGAGTTTGAACTCGGTGCTCGAGTCACGTTCGCGACCGGAGCGGGGCGCGAAGGGGTAGAACGCACCCCGCCGGAACGAGTAGATCCAGTAGGCCGGGCCGTCCCGATCCTCGTAACCGAAGACGGCCGCCAGCAGCCGCGAGCCGTATCCCTCCTCGATGAACGTGTCAGCGGCGAAGTGGAGGCTGGTGATGAGGTCCTCCGGATCGGCGGCCTCGAGGACGACCCAGTGATAGCCGTGATCGTCCTCGGTGACCCGAAAGTCGGTGCCAGTGTCCTCGCTGCCGGCCTCGAGGATGGCCTCCACCGTGTCGACGGCGTCGCGGAACTGACTCGAGTCCACGCCGGCGAAACAGAGCGCACCGGCGTCGACGGAGTCGTAGCCGAGATCGGCCGCCATCGTGAGGTAGGCGGTACTCATCCCGAAGAGGTCCTCGGGGTCGGCCTCGCGGCTGGCGTCGGATTCGGCGCGCGTGCCGAGGATCGAGCGGAGGCCGTCAAGGAGTCCCATACCGTACAGTGTGAGCGCGAGGGTTTGAATCCTCCCGTTTCTCAGCCGACACTCACTCCGGGAAGCCCATCCCACTCGATGGAGCGAGAACACTACTCACTCGAGGAACAGCCGAAGATCAGCTGCCGGCTGTTCGGGCGTTGCTGGACAGCCGTCGGGGAACGTCTCGAGCCACTTGCCGTCCCAGGTACAGGTCGTCCTGGCAGTGAGATCATCCGCCGCCCTTTCGGTCGCGGGCGAGGCCTCGACGACCACCGTGTGACTCGTCGTGTGTGGTGTCTCCTCCCCTTCGAGGACGTGCTCGAGTTCCCGGACGAGGACGGGTGGCCCGACGTCAATCGGGTCGTCGGTGAGTGTCTCGACGGCCCGGTCTGCGGCCGCGAGCCAGTCTTCGCCGTCCTCGAGCCCAGCCATCGGCAACAGCACGACTGGTTGCTCGAGGGGGGTGGCCACGAGAACCGAGCCGTCAGCGGCCGTGCCCCCGACGACGGCCGTTCCGTTGCTGTGGGGCTGCCGATCCCTCGCTGTTGGGTGCGTGTTCGTCCGTTCCTCGTATCGAACGCCCTCGAGGTCGCGGAGTCGGGATGGTTGGTGAGGGGCTCGAACGTGGTGGTCGTGTCGGTGCCGGTATCGGTTCCCGCCTGCGGTGACTTGTCGGTCATCGTGGGTTCTCAGCTGTGTTCTCGTCGCCGGTCGCCTGCCTCGGAACCCAGACCAGGGGGACGTGCTGCCAGGCCCAGCGCTCCTCGGGTTTTTCCACGACCTCCCAGAAGCTCCGGGGCCAGGTCCCGAGCGCGTCGTGGATCGCTCGGTACGAGAGCGTGCTCTCACCCTCCAGGACGAGTTTGAACCGTTGGGCGAATCGGTCGGGATCGAAGTCAGGGTTGCGCTCGCGGGTCGCCTCGGGGTCCTCGAGCCATCCCTGATAGTGCGCTCGCCCCCTGTCGTTGACGTATCCGAGGATCAGGTGTCCGCCCGGACGGACGGCCTCGTGGAGCGCCCGGAGGGCGCGCTCGGATTCCCTGACGTAACTGAGGGTGCCATAACAGCACACGAGGTCGAATCGCTCCTCGGGCTCGAACGCCGGCAAGGCCGTGCGTTCGAAGCGAAGGTTGTCAAGGCCTGCGTTGGTTGCACGAGTGCGATTTTCCTCGAGTATCGTCTCGGAGACGTCGTAGCCGACGATGGTGGCCTCGGGGTAGGTGCGGGCGAGAGCGAACGTGAGGACGCCGGGGCCACAGCCGACGTCGGCGATGGACTCCGGGATCCCCGTCTCCGCAATGAACGCCGGAACGAGGTCACGGAGGTGGTGACGGCTCGGCGTCGCCGACTCGTAGTCGGCCTCGTCGGCGTGTGTCCAGTAGTCGTTCCAGTCGATTGGTTCGGTGTACTCCGTCATTGTGTGGTGGGCTCCGGTCGCGTGGCTGTTCGTCTCGGAAGCTGGCTGCTGAGCACTGTGCACCCCGACGGCGCTTTCTGGGTGCTGTAGCTACGAATATCGGCACTTCCTTGAAAAACCCACCGATTTAATTTCGAAAAAGCTACCTACGTAATATTTCGATAGCTGGGGTTAAAAATCCCTCGGTAGTCGTATCACTCAATTGGTGTGTTGTCGGATCGAGGCCACTACGCCGTCTCCATCTCGCGCTGGAGATCACGCAGCGCCTCGACGCGGCGCTCGGTGGAGGGGTGTGTCGAGAAGAACTTCCCGACGACGCCGGATTTTAGCGGGATAATGAAGAACGCGTTCATCTCGGCCTCTTCCCGCAGGTCCGTGTCCGGCACCTTGTCGACCTCGCCCGAGATGGTCAGCAGTGCTGAGGCGAGCGCGCCGGGGTTGCCGGTGATGGTCGCAGCCCCGCGGTCGGCGGCGAACTCGCGGTATCGCGAGAGCGCCCGGATCAGGAGGTAGCTGATGATCCAGACCACGAGCGAGACGAGGATGGCGACGACGACGCCTCCGCCGCCGCGGCCCCGGCGACCACCGCCGAAAAAGGCCCCCCAGCGGACGATCATGAACGCGATGGTCGAGAGGAACGAGGCGATCGTCATCACCATCATGTCCCGGTTTTTCACGTGGGCGAGTTCGTGGGCGATGACGCCGTCGAGTTCCGCACGGTTGAGTGTGGCCATGAGACCGGTCGTGACCGCGACCGCAGCGTTCTTCTGGTTGCGCCCGGTGGCGAATGCGTTGGGCACCTGCGAATCGATGACCGCAACCTTCGGCTTCGGCAGGTCTGCCTGCTGGGCGAGTCGTTCGACCGAGCCGTGCAGTTGCGGGTACTCGTCGGCGGTCACTTCCCGTGCCCCCATCGTCTTGAGGGTCAGCGTGTCGCTGAAGTAGTACTGGACGAGCGACATCCCGCCGAAGAGGACGGCGAACACGAGCAAGTTCCCGCCGATGTACGCCGTCAGCACTCCAGCGAACACGATGTAGAGCGCAAACAATAGAAACATCGTGAGGAACATGCGAAATCGAAGTCCCCAGTCCGGTTGCCAGTCCATGTCCGCACGTGGTTCCGAGAACGAATAAATCCGCTGTGATCTCTCGATCACCGCATCACCAGCTATGGTCCCTCGAGTGGCCCGCAAACCCCCCTATTTCGTATGGAAACCCGTGTCAGGCGCCACCGTGGGTGATTGTCGGCTGCACAGGGATGACGGCCGTCTGACGCGTGGCTGACGACAGTCCAGGCGAAACGTCAGACACCCGAAAATAATTGCGACGAATCCTTTCCTCATCGATCCCCATCCGTGTCGAAAAGTGGGTGCAGTCGGCGGGAAAAAGCTATCTGCCACTGCCCTCGAGCCACGTTTCCTCGTTACGAACGTGTCGTGATACCACGATCCACAACCCCCCAGTTTCACGTGGAGTTCGCAGTCGATGAGAATCCACCCTCGTTCGCGAACCCCCTGATTTCCGGTGGAGAATCGGATGCCAACCGAGTCCCGGCTGTCGCGTGCGACCCGAACGCGGCGCTTAACTGGGTCAATCTCGAACCTGTGGGCATGTCCGAGTCGCGTGAATTCTGTCCTCGCTGTGGCGCGTCGGTGCCCGAGCGCCGCGAGGCGTCAGCGGACCCTCTCCGGCCGGCAGCCGACGTGGATCTCTGTGACACCTGTTACTTCGACGATTTCGAGTTCATCGATGCGCCCGACCGGATCGACGTCCGGGTCTGTGCGCAGTGTGGGGCAGTCCACCGCGGTCGCCGGTGGATCGATGTCGGGGCCGACGATTACACCGACGTCGCCATCGAGGCGGTGAGCGAGGCGCTGAGCGTTCACGTCGACGTCGACGACGTCGCCTGGCAGGTCGAACCCGAACAGGTGGGCCCGAACACCATCCGAATGCACTGTTACTTCACGGGCCTCGTGCGCGAGACGCCCGTCGAGGAGTCCGTGATGATCCCGGTCAAGATTGCCCGCCAGACCTGCACTCGCTGTGGGCGGATCGCGGGCGACTACTACGCAAGCATCGTCCAGATCCGCGCCGAGAATCGGACGCCCACCAGCGAGGAACTCGAGCGCGCCAGGGTCATCGCCGAGGAGATCGTCGCCGACATGGAGGCGACGGGAGATCGGAACGCGTTCATCACCGAGACGACCGAAACCGACGACGGGCTCAATATGCGGGTCTCGACGAACAAGATCGGCAAGAAGATTGCGAACAAGATGGTCGAGGAGTTCGGCGGGACCGTCAACGACGCCGAAACGCTCGTGACCGAAGACGAGGACGGCAACGGCGTCTATCGGGTGACCTTCGCCGTGCGCCTGCCGCCGCACATCCCGGGGGACGTGATCGACCTCGTGGACGACGACGAGGGCCCCGTCCTGGTGAGCAGCGCCCACGGCAACCTCAAGGGCGTTCGCCTCCGAACGGGCGACCGCTACGAGGCGAGTTACGAGGAGGGGAACGCTCCCGAGGCCCGCAGACTCGGGGATCGCGATGACGCGGTCGAGGCGACCGTCGTCACCGTCGAGGACGAGCACTCGATCCAGGTGCTCGACCCCGACACGTACCAGGCGAAGACGATCGCGAAACCCGATTTCGTCGAGGACGCCCCGGAGACGGTCCCCGTCCTGAAGAGTCGAGCCGGCCTGCACATCGTGCCCGAGGACGATGGGTGAAGAGGGTGTGGGTGAGGACGACGCGCCCGTCACCCCGAGCGACGACCAACCACTCGCCGTCGTGGTCGAGCGGCCTCGATCAGATATCGCCATCGAGTCGCTCCGGGCGGAGGACGTCTACGATGCCGACCGGCGGGTTCGGCCGTACACCGACGAGACGGTTGCGCTCCCGGTCACCGGGCCACCGAGCGAAACCGACGTCCTCGAGGTGATCAGACAGGTCGATCCCGACTATCGGTCCCGTGATCTCGAGGACCTGCTCCGCGAGCGGGGATGGGACGAGGCGGCCCTCGAGGGGGCACCCGGCTCCTGGGCCGTCATCGGGTCGGTGATCCTCGTGGGAGTCCCCGTAGACTGCCCGGACGAGACGGCGGTGGCCGAGGCGCTCCTCGAGCTACACGGCGAAGCCGACACCGTGCTCGCCGACGAGGGAATCGCCGACGTCACCGTGGGTGAGGGGGGCGTCCATCGCGAACCCCGGAGGCGTCACCTCGCGGGCTCGAGGGACACGGAGACGGTGCACGTCGAGGACGGCACCCAGTACGCCCTCGACCCGACGACGGTCATGTTCTCGCCGGGCAACCAGGCCGAACGTCGGCGAATGGGTGCCATCGTATCGGCCGACGAACGGGTCTTCGACATGTTCGCCGGCATCGGCTACTTTACCCTCCCGATGGCTCGAGCTGGCGCGCGGGTGACGGCCACCGAAGTGAACCCGACGGCCTTTCGCTACCTGCTCGAGAACGCGATGGCAAACGACGTGGCCAGTCGGGTGGAGGCCTATCACACCGACTGCCGGGAGATTGCCTCCCGGCTCGCCGTCGATCGAGTCGTGATGGGATACTACGGGGTCGGTGACTCGAGTGCCGAGGGGACGCGTCACCACGAGGCCATTAACTTCCTCCCTGCCGCCCTCGAGGCCCTCGAGCCGGGCGGCGTGCTCCACTATCACGAGGCGACCCACGAGTCCGATCTGTGGGAGCGTCCGCTCGAGCGCCTCGGCGAGGGGGTCGAATCAGCTGGCCGGACGCTCGAGGTGCTCGAGAAACGCCGCGTCAAGTCCCACAGTGCGGGGGTGGCCCACGTCGTGGTCGACGCCAGGATCGATTGACTGCCGCTGAGGGCTTGTTGGATTCGAGACGACTATCGCTTACAGCGCGCATTTTCGCGAAGCTGCTCCCAACGTGATGTCTTTCCACAAACCCTTCCAGAACGACCAACCCGCTTGGGATCCACTGTGTCTCTGGCAATAGGATCAGCCAGCGTACCCTTATCAAGGTGGACTTTCCAGTGGAAGATACTCGAATGACCCGGTGTCACGTCTGTCACGAACCGCTCAGTCTTCCAAACGAGTGCAACTACCCGAGAATCACCAGTGTCCGCAGTTGGATGCCGTCCAGAGCTTGGGGCCAGAGTTTCGGGACGAATTTCGCGGCGGG
>Ga0207421_10001599_pt1 | contig 28820 bp, 23 predicted proteins | sample SodLakKL_010_SED_4_FD_187542 | JGI IMG/M metagenome (GOLD analysis project Ga0207421, IMG submission 187542) | Alkaline sediment microbial communities from Lake Tanatar, Kulunda Steppe, Russia - 8KL_010_SED (SPAdes) (version 2) | ecosystem: Environmental > Aquatic > Non-marine Saline and...
ACGTCGGGGTCGGCGTCGGGCGGGGGCTCGAAGTCGAACACCACGTCACCGACGATCACGTCGTCACCAGCGCGGGCGCCAGCGTCGGCGAGCGCCTCGATGACCCCGGCGCTGCGCAGGCGCCGCTGCAGGTGCGCCACGGCCTCGTCGTTGCTGAAGTCGGTCTGGGCGATCCAGCGGGCCACGTTGCCGCCGAGGACCTGCCAGCCCTGCGACGTGCGGACCACGCGCACCGGCTCGGGCTCTGCCACGGGCCGCAGCACCGGCCCGCGGGGGCTGACCTCCTCCTCGGCCGCCCGCGCTGCCCGCGCGGCGCGCACCACCTCCGCGAGGCGGCGCAGCAGCGCGGTGAGCCCCTCCCCGGTGACGGCGCTGCCGGCCAGCACCTCCCAGCCCGCGGCCTCCAGGTCGGGTCGCACCAGCTCGGCGACCTCGCGGTCGGCATCCACCTTGTTGAGGAACACCAGCGCGGGGCGCTCACCCAGCGGCGCCCGCCCGGGCAGCCCCGTGGCGCGCGCGTCGTAGGCGGCCAGCTCGCCGCAGATGACCTCCAGGTCCTCCCGCGGGTCGCGGCCCTCAAGGCTGGCGCAGTCGAGCACGTGCACCAGCGCGGCGGCGCGCTCGATGTGGCGCAGGAAGCGGTCCCCCAAGCCGCGGCCCTCGCTGGCGCCGGCGATGAGCCCGGGCACGTCGGCGATGGTGAAGTCGGTGTCATCGACGCGGACCACCCCGAGCTTCGGGGTCAGCGTGGTGAACGGGTAGGCCGCCACCTTGGGGCGCGCCGCGGAGACGTGAGCGATCAGCGACGACTTGCCGGCGCTGGGCATGCCCACCAGCGCCACGTCGGCCAGCAGCTTCAGCTCGCAGCGCACGCTGCGCTGGTCGCCCGGCTCGCCCAGCTCGCGGAACCGTGGGGCGCGCCGCCGCGGACCGGCCAGCGCGGCGTTGCCGCGGCCGCCGCGGCCGCCGCGCGCGACCACGACCTCGTCGCCGTCACGGGCGAGGTCGGCGAGCAGCGCGCCGCTGTCGGCGTCGGTGACCACCGTGCCCTCGGGGACGGTCAGCACCACCGACTCACCGTCGGCGCCGCGACGCCGGTCGCCGCTGCCGTGGCGGCCGCGTCCTGCGGTGCGGTGCGGCCGGTAGCGCAGGTCCAGCAGGCTGCCCTCGTCCTTGCTGGCGCGCACGACCACGTCCCCGCCGTGACCGCCGTCGCCGCCATCCGGTCGGCCCTTGGGCTCGTAGGGTTGACGGTCGAACGAGGTCACCCCGTCACCGCCAGCACCACCCATGGCGGTGATGGTGACCTCGTCGACGAACGCGCTTGTCATCGCGGTGCAGCGTAGGCGCTCGCAGCGTGCCGGGACGCGCGGGCTCCGAGGCGAGCGCCGGGGCGCCGCGCACGACCCCCTAGGCTCGAGGGCACCATCCCGCGTCCCCGGTGCAGGCGGAGGTCACGACCATGGGCGAGCGCGAGGTCATCGCGCGCAGCGTCGACGGGCCGGTCACCAGCGAGTCGCTGGCCGCCGACCTCGCCGCGCTCGACCTCGCGGGAGCGACGGTGCTGGTGCACAGCTCCCTGTCGGCGCTGGGCTGGGTGGCCGGCGGTCCGGTCGCGGTGTGTCGGGCACTGGAGGCGGCCGTGGGGCCCTCGGGCACCGTGGTGATGCCCACCCACACGAGCCTGAGCGACCCGGCCGAGTGGCAGCACCCTCCGGTGCCGCCCAGCTGGGTCTCCACGGTGCGGGCGGCGCTGCCGCCGTTCGACCCCGCGGTCAGCCCGACGCGCGGCATGGGCGCCATCGTGGAGGCGTTCCGCGACCACCCCGACGTGGTGCGCAGCGCCCATCCGGAGGTGTCGTTCGCTGCCCGCGGACCCCGCGCGCAGGCGCTGTGCGGCGCGCACCCGCTGGCCCATCGCCTCGGGGAGCGCTCGCCGCTGGCGCGCCTGTACGAGCACGACGCGCTGGTGCTGCTGCTGGGGGTGGGCCACGCGGTCAACACCTCGCTGCACCTGGCGGAGTACCGGGCGCGCACCACCGCCGGGCAGCGCCTGCACCGGCTCGTGCCCGCCCCCGCGGATGCGCACGCCCACACGGCCACGTGGGTCGAGGTCGAGGACGTCGCGATCGACGAGGAGGACTTCGCCAGGCTCGGGGCAGCCTATGAGGCGGCCAGGCCCGAAGCGGTGCTGGTCGGACAGGCAGGCTACGGCGTGGCGCGCGTGCTGCGCCAACGCGACCTCGTGGACTTCGCCGTCACGTGGCTCGAGACACACCGCGGTTGAGCCTGGCTGCGACCGGACCGGCAGCGCCGCTCCGGTCGCCCTGCACCCCGTCTGCCGGGCGCGCTCGCGGTCGGGCCGCGCCGAGCAGCACAGCCCGCCAGCGGCCGGGTCAGCCCTCGAGCACCTCGGCGTACTTCTGCTTGCCCGAGCTGCGGAACGACACGACCCCATCGTTGAGGGCGAACAGGGTGTCGTCCTTGCCGCGGCCCACGCCACGACCAGGTCGGATCGGGGTGCCGCGCTGACGCACGATGATGCTGCCTGCGGTCACGGTCTGCCCACCGAACCGCTTGGTGCCCAGCATCTTCGGGTTCGAGTCGCGACCGTTGTTGGTGGAGCCGGTGCCCTTCTTGGTGGACATGAGGCCTCCTCGGGTGATGCGCTCGCAGCGGTGACGGAGCGCTAGGCGTCGATGGCGTCGATGCGCAGCAGGGTGCGCTGCTGGCGGTGCCCGCGCGTGCGCTTGAAGCCGGTCTTGTTGTGGTACATGAAGGCGGTGACCTTCCGCGCCTTGTGGTGGTCGACCACGGTGGCACGGACGCTGGCGTCGCCCAGCTGGTCCGGCGTGGCGGCGACACTGCCGTCATCGCCCACCACCAGGACGGGATCCATGGTGAGCGTCGACTCGGGGCCGGCGTCGACGCGCTCCACGTCGATCGTGTCACCGACGGCGACGCGGTGCTGCTTGCCGTCCGGTGCGACTACGGCGTACATGGCGTGGGGCTCCTCGGGTGCGGAGGGCGTGGGGTGGGCGTCGGCGGCGCGTGGCGCCCGGCGCCGGGCAGGCGTCTGCAGGCGCTCGCGCGAAGCACGAGTGTAGGGTCTGGGATGATGCTCTGCCAACGCGGCCACCACGGCCGGATCCCGCCATGTCGCTGCGCCTGACCGACCAGGCGCTGGTGGCCTGGACCATTGCGGGGCGCGCCAGCGCCGAGCGCGGGCAGCCGGAGCCGACCGTGGCCGACCTCGTGGTCGCCCTGGCTGGCTCCGAGGGCGTTGCCGGCCAGCGCCTCGCACCCCACGCCGCGGCCGTGTCGCGCCTGGCCCAGCGCGCACCGGCACTGTCGGCGGTGCTCGCCCCCGCCCGGGTCGCAGCCGGCTGGGCGGGGCGCGAGGTCGGCCCACGGCCGGTGGCCACCGCCGACCTGCTCGCAGCTGCCGTCGAGGTCGGCGGGCGCGACCTGTACGACGCCTGCCACGCGTGCGGCGTGCCGATCGACGTGACCACCGAGGGCGATCCGTGGTCGCTGCGCGCGCCAGGTGCCCTGGCCGAGACCTTCGCCCTGCCACCGCAGGGCGCCCCGGGGTGGCGGGCGCCCGCGCTGCGCGCGCTGGCCCGCGCCCGGGCTGCTGGCGCCTCGGCCACCGCCCTGGCAGCCGCGCTGGCGCTCGACCCGGCGGCGCCGGCCGGCGACGCCGACCGGATGGCGATCCTGCTGGAGGCGCGCTTCGCCGGGTGCGACTGGCGGCCCCTCGCGCATCGCAGCGGCGACGATGCGGGCCTGGCCACCGTCGTCGCCGCCGCCGAGCGCGCCTTCACCGACCAGCCGATCGGCACGGGCTCGCTGGCGCAGGCGACCCTGATCGCTGGCGGCACGCTCCCGGCGGCGCTGCTGTCGCCCGCCGAGGCGCCCGACCCGTGACGCACCCGACGCGTGACGCCCGCGGCATGCCCGACACGCCCGACCCCCCGAACCCTGAACCGGTGAGCCCCACCGGTGGAGGACCACCTCGTGACCGCTGACCTGACCCCGACCCCGGTGCCCGAGGACGACCTCGAGGCGTTCCTGCGCGACCTCGCGCTGGCCTTCGGCGAGGAGATCGACACCGACGAGCTGGCGATGCTGCGCGGCGAGGCCGAGGCCGACCGCACCCTCGGCGTGCGCGACGACGGCGGCCGGTTCCTGGCCGGGGCCGCGGCGCAGACCCACGACCTCAGCGTGCCCGGCGGCGCGCGCGTGCCGACCGCGGTCGTGTCGCTGCTGGCGGTCCGCAGCGTCCTGCGCCGTCGGGGTCTGGGACGGCGGCTGATCGGCGCCCTGCACGAGCAGGCCCGCGAGCGCGGCGAGGCGCTGGCTGCCCTCCAGGCCAGCGAGGGCGCGATCTACGGCCGCTTCGGCTACGCCCAGGCCGAGCCGACCGCCGACCTGCGCGTGGACGTGCGCCGCAGCGCGCTGCGGCCCGATGCGCCGGGCGCGCCCGCCACGTCCGGCGCGCAGGATGCTGCCCCATCGATCCCCACGCCGGACCAGGCCGTCGAGCTCGCCGTGGGCCTGTGGGAGCGCCTGCGCGACCAGGTGCCGGGCATGGCGCACCTGACGCGCTCGCGCGCCACGGCGCTGCTGACCCGCGAGCGCATCGGGCGCCGCGACGCCGGGCCACGGCAGCTGCTCGCCGTGGGCGACCGGGGGCTGGCGAGCTACCGCCTCCACGAGGACTGGCGTCGCACGGGACCCCACCACACGCTGCGGGTCGGCTGGTTCCTGGCCACCGACGCCGACGCCGAGGCTCGGCTGTGGCGCGAGCTGCTGGCAGTCGACCTCGTGGCCACCCTGTCGGCGCGCGGCCAGCCCGTCGATGCGCTGCTGCCACGGCTGCTCACCGACCCGTGGGCGGCCGAGATCGACCACGGCGAGGGCATGTGGCTGCGCGTGCTGGACCCGTCGGCGGCCCTGGCCGCTCGCACGTTGGATGCCGACGGCGAGGTGGTCCTCGAGGTCCACGACGAGCTGGGGATCGCCGAGGGGCGCTGGCGCCTGGTGGGTCAGGGTGGAACGGCCTCCATGGTGCCCTGCCGCGACACGCCGGATGTCTCGCTGCCGGTGGCCTCCCTCGGCGCGGCGCTGCTGGGTGGGCACCGCCTGGCGACCCTCGCCCGCGCTGGCCAGGCCAGCGAGCATCGCCTCGGCGCCATGGCGACCCTGGACCGGATGCTCGCCTGGCCGCGGGCTCCGTGGTGCCCGATCCCACTGGCCTGACGGTCTGCCGCCGACAGCGGGGAGCGCTGCACGGGCAGGTTCGCGTGCCGCGACGGCGTGGGGCGCGCACCGCGACAGCCAGCGGCGCGCACCCATTCCAACCGGCCGCAGCCAACTGGGTGCAGATCGACCCGCCGGTGTCACGCAACGCACCCAACAGCACGCGAGACCCTGGACTGGGTGCAAAGCGACTCACCAGCGTTGCCCAGCGCACCCGCTGCGACCCAAGACGGAGGATCGGGTGCACATCGACACAGATACCGACCGATCTGCACCCAGTAGGGGGGTCAGGCCGAGGCGGGGCGTGCCGATCTGCACCCGGTGCGCGCCGCGCCTGCAGATCGGGTGCAGATCGACCCACCGGTGTTGCGCAACGCACCCGGTTCGTGCGGCGATCGAGGAGTGGGTGCGCCGCGGACGGCTGGGTGCGCCGCGGACGGCTGGGTGCGCCGCGAGCGTGTGAGTGGCGCCGCATGACGCCGCATGACGCCGTATGACGCCGCAGGGACGCCGCGGGGTGCCGCGGGGTGCCGCGGCGCCGCAGGGCGCCGGAGGCGCTGACGACCCGTTGCCGAGGGCCGCTACCGGTCGCCGGAGGCTGCCTGCCAGCGCCACCACATGGTCGCGGTCAGCGCCTCTCCCCCCGCCAGGGTGACCAGACCGGTGTCGTCCCGCCCCTGGGCGGCCAGGGTGATCGCGTCGGGCCAGGCCGTCTGCGGCTCGACGCACACGCCCTCGGGCGGGCTGTGCACCACCACGGCGGTGATCGGGTCGTCCCAGGTGACGGTCAGCGTCAGGTCCGGCCAGCGCACCGTGGCCGGCGCCACCGCGTCGACGACCGCGTGGTCGAGGCGCCGCTCCCCCAGCGCCGGTCCGCCGCGCAGATCCTCGGCCTCGCTGGCCTGGCGCACCCGACCGGTGGGCAGCAGCGCCTCGTCGGTCTCCAGCACGCGCTGGCCGCGAACGGTGAGGGCCAGGTCGCCCTCGGTGGGCCGCGCGAACCACGGGTGCCACCCCACGGCCACCGGCATCGCCGAGGCCGCCTCGACCGTGAGCGTCCACATCAGCCCGTCGCGGGCCAGCTCCAGGCGCTGGCGCAGTCGCCCGCCGAAGGGCCACCGCGAGCGCGGCAGCAGGCACGCGAGCTCCGCGGTGCTCGCGTCGCGCTGACGCACGGTGTGGGGCAGCTGCCAGGCGACGCCGTGGAGGCCGTGCGGGCCGAGGGTGGGGGTCACCGGCACCGTGCGACCGCGCCAGGGCACGGTGGCATCACGGAGCCGACCGGCCCACGGCGCCATCGGGAAGCACCCCCAGTGGAGCGAGTCCAGCGGGTCGTCGTGCTGCGGCGGCCCGACCAGGCGCTCGGCGCCGGCGACCTCCAGCGAGGCCAGCCGGCCCCCGGCCGCCGGGTCGATCGCTGCGCGCACGGCCCCGGCGCCGGCGGTGAGGACCGTCCGGCGTGGGCGCGGCCGCGGAGGACTCGGCGGGGCGCTCATCGCCGGATCAGTCGAAGACCTCGACGATGGTGGCGCCGCGCCCCTCGCACGTCTCGCACGTCTGGGTGAACGTCTCGGTCAGGCCCTGGCTGACGTTCTTGCGGGTCATCTGCACCAGCCCGAGCTTGGAGATGTCCATCACCCGCGACTTGGTCTTGTCGCGGGCCAGCTCGCGCTTGAAGCGCTTGAGCACCTCGTCGCGGTTGGCCGGCACCAGCATGTCGACGAAGTCGATGACGATGATCCCGCCCATGTCACGCAGGCGGAGCTGGCGGGCGATCTCGTCGGCCGCCTCTAGGTTGTTGCGCAGCACCGTCTCCTCAAGGTTGTCCGAGCCGACGAACTTGCCGGTGTTGACGTCGATCACCCACATCGCCTCGGTCTTCTCGATGATCAGGTAGCCACCCGAGCGCAGCCAGACCTTCTTCTCGAGCGCGCGGCGCACCTGGACAGTGACCTCGTAGGCGTCGAACAGCCGGTCGGGGCCGGTGTGGGTCTTGACGCGATCGATCAGCTCGGGGGCGACGTCGCTGAGGTAGTCGCGGATATCGCCGGCGAGCTGCTCGTCGTCGACCACCAGCTCGGAGTACTCGGGCCCGAACACGTCGCGGATGACGCGCATGACGAGCGCCGGCTCCTCGTAGACGGCGTCGAGCGGCTTGGCGGTCTCGGCCGCCGCGCTGGCCTGCTCCCAGATGCGGGTGAGGCGCCGCACGTCGGCCTCGAGCTGCTCGCGCGTGGCGCCCTCGGCGGCGGTGCGCACGATCACCCCGAAGCCCTCGGGGACGATCTCGCCGAGGATCGAGCGCAGGCGCTGGCGCTCCTCGTCGGGCAGCTTGCGGCTGATGCCCAGCATCCCCCCGCCGGGGGCCAGCACGCAGAAGCGCCCGGCCAGCGACAGCTGCTGGGTCAACCGCGCACCCTTGCTGCCCATCGGGTCCTTGGTGACCTGCACGAGCACGGGCTGCCCGGGCTTGAGGGTCTGCTCGATGCGAGGGGTCGCTCCGGTGTCGAGGTCCTCCTCGTAGTCGACCTCGCCGGCGTAGAGCACCCCGTTGCGGCCCTTGCCGATGTCGATGAAGGCGGCCTCCATCCCCGGCAGGACGTTCTGCACCCGTCCCATGTAGATGTTGCCCACGAACGAGGTGTCCTCATGGCGCGTGACGAAGTGCTCGATCAGGTCGCGCTGCTCGAGCACCGCGATCTGGGTGCGCTTCTCCCCCACCGTGACCAGCATCCGCTTGGGTGGGCCCTCGTTGATGGCGCGCCGCGTCTCCGGGCTCACGGTGGTGGCGGGGCGCCGCCCGGTGCTGCGCCGACCGCCCCCGCGCTGCTTGGACTGCAGCCGCGTGGGCGTGCCGCTGCGACCCTCGTCGGCGTCCTCGTCGGCGCCCTCGTCGTCGGAGCCCTCCCGGCGCGAGGACGGCGCGTCGGCCTTCTCGCCGCCGTGCTGCGTCTCACGCTGGGCGTGCTGGTCGGCGGGTTGCTCGCTCTGCCGGGAGTCGGTCTCGTCGCCGCTCTTGCGGCTCTGGTTGCGCTTGCCGCCGCGGCGGCCCCGGCCGCCGCGGCGACCGCGACGGCGGATGCGCCCGCTGCCGGAGCCCGAGCTCGCGTCCTGCCCCTCGTCGCTGCCGGCCTGCTCGGCCCCCTCGGCCTCGGCGAGCTGGGCGGCCTCGGCGTGCTGGGCACCCTCGCCGTCGCTGTCCTCTGACGGGCTCTTGGCCTGAGCGGTGTCGCCCTCGGCGCCGGCGGTGTCCTCATGTGCGGTGTCGGCGGGCGGGTCGTCGCCCTCGGCGTCGCCGCCGTCGGCGTCGCCGGAGGCGGCGCCGTGGGGGGCGTCGTCACCGTCGGCGCGGTCACGCGACGAGCCGCCCGAGCGCCCACGCGAGCGCGAGCGGCTGCGCGTGCGGGTGCGGGCGGGGGTGCCCTCGTGCGCCTCCTGCGCGGCAGCGTCGCCGGCCGCCTCCGCGGCAGCGTCGGCGGGCGCCTCCGCGGCAGCGTCGCCGGGCGCCTTCTCGGCAGCCGCGTCATGCGCGGCGTCGGGCTGAGCGGCGTCACCGGGCTCATCGGGCTCGGGCGCGTCGTCTGTGGGCCCGGAGGCGTCGGGGTCGTTTGGGTCGGGGTCGGGTGGCGCGGGGACGGTCGTCGGGTCCTCGCCGTCCGGTCGATCAGGCTCCGGTGGGGTCGCGTCGGTCAAGGCGGAGTTCCTCTCGTGTCGCATCGAAGGCGGCCGTCACGGCGAGGTGCTCGCCGGAGAGGGCCTCGCGGAGGCCGCCGTCAGCAGGCGCGCCCTGGGCCGTGCGGCTGATCAGCCGAGGCTTGGGCAGCGTGGAGCCGGCGGCGGCGCTGTGGTCGGTGTGCGGTGCGGTGGTGGTCGAAAGGGCTGCTGCAAGGCCGGCGTGGACCTCGGTGGGGCGCAACGGCGGCTCGCTGGCGTCCAGCAGCGCCGCGACGCGGGGGGCATCCTCGTCGCTCACGGCGAGATCCACCAGGGGCGCGCGGAGGTCGACCTCGGTGACCTCGCCCTTGCGCTCGCGCGGCACCGGCCACCGGTCGGCGGCGAGCACCGCCTCGGCGGCTGCGGTAAGCGCGGCCCGGTCGGCCTCGGGCGGGTAGCTCAGGCACCACAGGGCGCGTCCGAGCCACTTCGACAGGCGCCGCTCCCCGGGGAGGACGCCGCGAGCATCGAGCACCTCGCAGCCCCCGGCGAACGCGTCGTTCAGCGCCCGCATCGCTGGCCCGATGGTGATCGGCTCGGCGAAGCCGAGCTCGGCGTACTCACCGGTGGAGGCGTAGCCAAGGGGCAGCGCGTCGGGGAAGCTCACCTTCGGGTGGGGCGTGAACCCCTCCGAGTAGGCGATCGGCAGCCCCGCCTTGCGCAGGGCGCGCTCCCACACCCGGCTCAGGTCGATGGCGCTGACGAACCGCAGCCGGCCGGTCTTGGCGTAGCGCACCCGCACGCGGTCCGCCGTGCCGACGTCGCCGGCGAGCCGGCCGTCGACGGCGCTGCGGTCGAGCGTCACGGGGCCTCCAGTCACCTCCGCACGGTCAGGCGCGCCCATCGGGCAGGTGGCCGGTCTGGTGCTCCAGGTCGAGGCCGATGCACACGCCGCAGTCGTAGCATGGCATCCATCGGCAGTCCTCCAGCGCGCGGCCGCGCTGCGCGTCCTGCCAATCCTCCCACAGCCAGTGGGGATCCAGGCCGGCGTCGATGTGATCCCAGGGCAGCACCTCGTCGCGGCCGCGCTCGCGGGTCACGTACCAGTCGCGGTCCAGCCCCACCTCGTCGATCGCCTGCTGCCAGCGCTCCAGGGAGAAGCACTCGCTCCAGCCGTCGAAGCGCGCCCCGAGCTCGTAGGCACGCTGGATCACCTCGGCGACGCGGCGGTCGCCGCGGGCGAGCAGGCCCTCCACCACCCCCGGCTCGGGGTCGGCGTAGGAGAGCTTGAGGTTGCGCTCGCCGGCCACGCGCTGCTTGAGCAGGCCCACCTTGCGGCGCAGCTCCTCGGGCGGGTCCTGCGCTGCCCACTGGAACGGCGTGTGCGGCTTGGGCACGAAGCCGCCGACCGACAGGGTCACGCGGTTCTTCTTGCCGTACCGCCGCCCGATCTCGACGACCTTGCGGCCGAGGTCGGCGACGCCGAGCACGTCCTCGTCGGTCTCGGTGGGCAGGCCGATCATGAAGTAGAGCTTGAGCTGGCGCCAGCCGCCTGCGAACGCCGTCTCGGCGGTGCGCAGGAGGTCCTCCTCGGCCACCATCTTGTTGATGACGGCGCGCATCCGGTCGGTGCCGCCCTCGGGGGCGAAGGTCAGCCCGGTGCGCCGCCCCTCGCGGGCGAGCTCGTCGGCCAGCTCCACGTTGAACGCGTCCACGCGCGTGGAGGGCAGCGACAGGCTGGTCGCGGTGCCCTCGTAGCGCTTGACCAGGTCGGTGGCCAGCTCCTGGATCTCGGAGTGGTCGGAGCTGGACAGGCTGAGCAGCCCCACCTCCTCGAAGCCGGTGGTGGCAAGCCCGTGCTCGACCATCTCGGTGATGGTCTCCTTGGAGCGCTCGCGCACCGGCCGGGTGATCATGCCGGCCTGGCAGAAGCGGCACCCGCGTGTGCAGCCGCGGAAGATCTCGACGGAGTAGCGCTCGTGCACCGTCTCGGTGAGCGGCACGAGGGTGTGCTTGGGGTAGGGCCAGTCGTCGAGGTCGGACACGGTGCGCTTGGGGATCGCGGTGGGCAGGCCGTTGCGGATCGGTGCGGTCTCGCGCAGCGGCGCCATCCCGCCGGTGGCGGGCTCGGGTCCGTAGCGCGGGACGTACAGCCCCGGCACGTAGGCGCCCTCGACGCGGGCGAGCGCCGCGAGCAGCTCCGCGCGGGGCCATGGCTGCCCCGCCTCGCGGGCGCGCCGCCAGCGGGTGATGACGCGGTCGACCTCGAGCACGAACTCCTCGCCGTCACCGGGGGCGACGACGTCGGCGAAGGGGGCCAGCGGCTCGGGGTTGAACGCGACGTGCCCGCCGATGAGCACCACGGGATCGTCGTCATCGCGCTGATCTGCCCGCAGCGGCACGCCGGCGAGGTCCAGGCACGACAGCAGGTTCGTCGCGCCGAGCTCGGTGGCCACGCTGAACGCGAGCACATCGAAGGCGCGTGCTGGCAGGTGCTGCTCCAGCGAGAACAGCGGCACGCCGTGCGCGCGCAGCAGGGCGTCCAGGTCGTGCCAGGGGGTGAACGCGCGCTCGGCCACGGTGCTCTCGCGCTCGTTGAGCACCTCGTAGAGGATCTGCACGCCCTGGTTGGGCTGGCCCACCTCGTAGGTGTCGGGGTAGAGCAGCAGCCAGGCGCTGTCGGCGTCCGCGTGGTCGGTGACCACCGCGTTGTCCTCGCCGCCCACGTAGCGCGCGGGACGTTGCACCTGGGACAGCAGGGGCTCCAGCTGCGGCCAGACGCTGCGCGTGGGTCGCTCGGTCGTGCTCACGGCGGAGACGGCTCCCTGGCGGCGTCGCGTGCATGGTGCGGCGCGTGGCGGCCCGGGCGGTGGCGCCAGCCACGAGCATCCTGCGTCGAGGCGTGAGTGTATCGTCTGACCGCAACGCCAACGCGGCCCGGCCGCGCCCGCGCCACCGACGACCCGGCGTCGCGTCGACCCGACCGCTGTGAGGAGATCCCCATGCGCCCCGCCCGAGCCGTGCTGGCCACGCTGGTTGCCGCGTCGCTGCTGATGCTGCTGACCGCCTGCACCGATGATGAGGACCAGGCCGACGAGGTGACCCCCAACGACCTCGACGAGGAGGAGGTCGAGGTCGACGACGCGCTCGACGCCGAGGACGACGACGCCGAGGACGACGACGAGGACGCCGACGAGGACGCCGACGAGGAGGACGCCGACGACGAGGACTCCGACGAGGGCGAGGACGCCGAGGACGGCGTCGCCGGGGCTCGGATCGAGGGCACCGAGCCCGTCGAGCTCGACGCCGCCGACCAGCAGGACCCTGCGGTGCTCACGGAGGTGCGCGTGGGCGCCCATGAGGGCTACGAGCGCGTCGTGTGGGAGTTCGCCCAGGGCGACCAGCCGCTGTTCGAGGTGCGCTACGTCACCAGCGCGGACGTCACCGAGCCCGGCACCGGCGATGCGGTGGCGGTGGAGGGCGATGCGGTCCTGCTGGTCCGCGCGCAGTCGGCGACCGATCTCGGCGCGGAGGTGTTCGCCGGGGCGACGCCCTACGACGGGCCCGAGCGCGTGGCGGGCGCCGATCTCTCGGCGGTGACCGAGGTGGTGCGGCTCGGCGACTTCGAGGCGAACCTGCAGTGGGCCATCGGCCTCGACCGCGAGCGCGCGTTCACGGTGGAGGTGCTGGAGGAGCCGCTGCGGCTGGTCGTGGACGTCGCGGTCGACTGAAGGGCCAGCGCGTCGACCGAGCCCTGCCGCGGCCCGTCAGCCGTGGCGCCGCATGGCCACGCTCTCCAGCAACCCGATCATGAGCAGCGAGCCGATCAGGTTGGTCCCCCCATAGGACACCAGCGGCAGGGGCAGACCGGTGACCGGCATGATGCCCACGCTCATCCCCACGTTGATGAACATCTGCACCGCGAAGGCGATCGCGACACCGGCGGCGATGAGGGTGCCCAGCGTGTCGCGCGCACCAGCGGCGATCACGAACGCGCGCCACAGCAGCACCGCGTAGAGCCCGAGCAGCAGCACCGCGCCGAGGAAGCCGAGCTCCTCGCCGAGCACGGTGAAGATGAAGTCCGTGTGGTTCTCGGGCACGAACCCCAGCTGGGTCTGGGTCCCCTGGAGCAGCCCCTGGCCGGAGACCTGGCCGGCCCCGACCGCCGCCAGCGCCTGGTCGACGTTGTAGGTGTCGGCGTCGCCTCCCTGCCCGGCCTGCACGAACTGGGCCAGCCGCGCCAGCTGGTAGTCCCGAAGGATCCCCAGCTGATAGGCGCCCACCAGTGAGGTGACCCCGATGACGACCAGGGCGATGAGGTAGCGGACCTTGACTCGGGCCATGAGCAGCACGCCGAAGGTGATGGCCACGAACACGATCGCGGTGCCGAGGTCGGGCTGCACGATGATCAGCGCGGCAGGGATGGCGGCGATCACCAGCGCCTCGACCAGCGCCCGCAGCCCGAGCCCGTCCTCGCGTCGCTCGTGGAACAGTGCGGCCAGCATCAGCACCAGCGCCGGCTTGGCCAGCTCCGAGGGCTGGAAGCGGAAGCCGGCGATGTCCAGCCATCGGGTCGCCCCGAGCTCGGTCACGCCGACCAGCAGCACCGCCACCAGCGAGACGAGCGTGGCCACGTAGATCGGCACCGCCCAGGCGCGCAGCAGGCGGTAGTCCACCGACATCACCGCGAGCATCGCGATCAGCCCGAGGCCACCGGTGGCCAGCTGGCGGTTGACGTACTGCAGGGGGTCCAGCTCGGCCGAGGCCATGCGCCCCTGGGTGGCGGAGTAGATGAGCAGCAGCCCGAGGGCCACGAGCCCGGCGACGGCGACCAGCAGCGTGAGGTCCATGCGTCGCAGCGGCGAGAACACACCGGACCACTGGCGCTGGACCTCTTCGCGGGCCATGCGCTGCGAGCGGTCGCCGGCGTAGTCGGTGGACATCACGTCACCTGCCGTGGTGGTGGGGGCGCATGCGCACCAGCGCGCTCACTCCGTCTCGGGACCGAGCTCGAGCTCCTGGGGCTCGAGGTCGAACAATCCCTCGAACACGCGGCGGGTCAACGGCGCCGCCGTCTCGCTGCCCCCACCGCCCTCTTCGATGACGACCGCGACCACATGCTCGGGATCCTCAGCGGGAGCGTAGCCCACGTACCACGAGGTGTTCTCGCGGTCGCCACCGGCCTGGGCGGTGCCCGTCTTGCCGGCCACCGAGATCTCGAAGTCCTCGAAGACCGCCCTGGCGGTGCCGCGGGACCCCTCGTTGACCGCGACGAGACCATCGTGGATGGCCTCGAAGTGCGCTTCGGGATCGTCGAGCTCGTGGAGCGCCTCGGGCTCGGCCTCCTGGACCGTGCCGTCGGGCATCTCCGCCGAGGCCACCAGGTAGGGCTCCCACACCGTGCCGCGGTTGGCGATAGCAGCGTAGAGGTTGGCCATCTGCAGCGGGGTCACGGAGACGTCGCCCTGGCCGATCGAGGCGTTCACCGCATCGCCGCCGCGCCAGCGCCACCCCTCCTCGCACAGCTCGCGGAGCAGGTCGGCGTTGGGCGAGCCGACCTCCTGGGCCTCCTGCGCCTGGGCGCAGGTGCGCTCACGGGTGGCCTCCCAGTACTCGAGCTTCCACTCGCGACCGGGCACCGAGCCGGCGGCCTCGGCGGGCAGCAGACCCGTGCGCTGGGTCAGCCCCAGGTCCTTGCCCGTCTCGACCAGCGCCTCGTCGGGGCCGTCGCCGCGTCGCAGGATGTCCAGCACGCCCCCGTCCTGGGCCGACAGCTCGTTGCTCTCGCTGCGCCAGAACGTGTAGCCGAGCTCGTAGTAGAAGGTGTTGCAGGAGCGCGCCAGCGCCTGCTCGAGGTCCAGCTGCCCCTGGGGCTCGGAGGTCCAGTTGGGGAACGTCCGGTCGCCGAGCTCCCATTCGGGCGGGCAGTCGATGGTGGTCTGCGGGGTGATCAAGCCCTCGCGCAGCGCCGCGAGGCTCGTGACGGGCTTGAACACCGAGCCGGGCGCGTACACCTCCTCCAGTGCGCGGTTGCGCCGCGGCGCCTCGTTGTCAGGGTCCTCGATCGCCTCCAGATCGTCCTGGCTGATGCCGCCGGAGAACAGGCCGGCGTCGAAGCGGGGGGCGGAGGCGAGGGCGCGCACCGCGCCGTCGTTGGGGTCGAGCACCACCACCGCACCGCTGGTGGCCGGCAGCCCCGCCTCGCGTGCCAGGTCGAGGCCCTCGTCGAGCGCGTCCTCGGCGATCTGCTGGTCGTCGAGGTCCAGGGTGAGCTGGAGGTCCGCGCCGGGAGCCGGGTCGGTCTGGCCGAGCTCGCGCACCACGTTGCCGGCGGGGTCGACCTCCAGACGGCGTTGACCGCGCGTGCCACGTAGCAGGTCCTCGTAGGCCCGCTCGAGGCCTCGCGCGCCGATCATCTGCCCGGGCGCATAGCCGTCGTAGCGGTCCATCTCGAGCTGCTCGGCCGAGATCTCGTTGACCGAGCCGGGCAGGTGCGCGGCGGTCTCGCCGCGGGGGTACTCGCGCACCGGGCGCGTCTGGGTGTGCACGCCCGGCCAGTCGGTGCCCGAGCGCTCATGGATGTAGCTGATGACGTCGCGGTCGACGTCGGTGGCCACAGGACGCGGCTGGAACGGCCCCCAGCGCAGCGACTCGGCGCGCTGGGCGACCACCTCGGGCTCCATGTCGAGCACGTCGGCGAGCTCGCCGTAGATCCGCTCACGCTCGTCCTCGCCGCCGATGTCATCGGGCAGCACCGCCACCATCGGCGACCAGCGGTTGCGGACCAGCGTCTCGCCCTCACGGTCGAGGATCATGCCGCGCGGAGCCTCGAGGTCCACGGTGCGCACCGCGTTGCCGGTGGCCTGGGCCACGAACTGCTCGCCAGCCATGATCTGCAGGAACCACAACCTGGCCAGGATCAGCACGAAGAGACCGACCACCAGAAGGAGCAGGAAGGTCAGTCGAAGCCGCAGGCTCTCGCCGCGGTCGGCCGCGTTGCGGGCGCCGGTCAGCACGGTGCCGAGCCTACCAGCGACGGCCGCTCACCAGGACGGCCACGTCCGGTCGACCAGCTGGTCTGGCTGCAGGCGCGCGAGCAGCCAGGCCAGCGCGGGCAGCACCAGGGGCGCGAGGAGCAGGCCGAACAGCCCGGCAGCAAGCACCTGCGGGACCAGGCCGCCGAGCGTCCCCTCGACGCCGAACAGCAGGTCCAGCACGCCATGCCCCACGGCAGCGAGCAGCGCACCCATGGCGCCGGCGACGATCTGCCCGGCGAGGGTGCCACCGGTCCACACGCGACGCGCCATCCCGGTCAGGTAGCCCACCAGCAGCAGCACCAGGGCGCCGCTGCCGAGCAGGCCGTCGCCAAGCAGGTCGGTGACAAGGCCCACCGCGAAGCCGTAGCCCACCCCGACCGCGGGGCCCTCGGCGTGGGCGAACCCCACCACGGTCATGACCGCAAGCGAGGGCGCGACGCCCGCCAGCGTCAGGTTGGCGAGGACGACCGTGTCGACGAGCAGCGCGACGGCGGCCACGACCGCCATCAGCAACCCGCGCAGGATCACCGCGTCGCCCGCGGGCTGAGCGGCGCCGGTGCCTGCGAGGTCACGGATGCCAGGGGGTCCTGGGCCCGCGTCACCGCCAGGCGCTCGATCGGGGCTGCGGCGCGGTCGGCCACCTCGTCGGCGTCGTCGTCCTCGTGCCCGTCATCGCTGTCCTCGGCGCCCTCGGCGTCGCCCTCGTCCTCCTCGTCGAGCACCTCGGGCGGCGGCGCCTCGGGCACGTCGACCACGACCTGGACGAGATCCAGCGCGCCGAAGTCCACCGCCGGCTCCACCGTCAGCAGCGGCGTGCGGTCGGTGGCGCCGCCCTCGGCCAGGCGGCCGACGGGCAGACCGTCGGGGATGCTGGTGCCCTGGAACGCGCGGGTGAGGATCTCGTCGCCCGCGTCGAGCTGGGCCTCGGCGTCCTCGATGATCTGCAGCTCCATCGGCCGGTGGCCACCACCGGACAGCAGGGCGTCGTAGCCCTCCTCGCCCACGCGCACCGCGTAGCGGGCCTCGGGCGCGTGGGCGAGCTGCACCCGGGCGTGGCCGTCGGTGGCCCGCGTGACGGTGCCCGCTACCCCGTGCCCATCGATGACCACCATGCCCGGCGCGATCCCGTGGTCGGTGCCCGCGTCGATCAGGACGCTCCAGCGCGAGGCCCCGGGCGGGCGCGCGATGACGCGCGCGGCGACGGTCTCGAAGTCGTAGCGCTCGCGCATGTCCAGCAGCTCGCGCAGGCGCTCGTTCTCGCGCTCGAGGTCGGCGAGCGGCACGCTGCGTCGGCGCAGCTCCTCCACCTCGGCCTCGAGCGCCTCGTTGCGCTCCCGGAGCTCGCCGAGCTCACCGACGGTCTCGACGGCCCGCTCCAGCGGGCGGACCGCCGACCCGGCGAGCTCCTGGACGGGGGCGAACAGCGACACGGCGGTGTCCTGCACCGCGGCCAGCGGCCCCTCCCCGTCCTCGCGGAAGTCCAACGTCATGAGCACGAGGGACAGGAACGCGAGCACGGCGAGCAGCAGGGTCGGGCGGCGTCGATCTGCCATGGGATCCCGGGTGGTGGCGTGCGGTGCTGACCGGCGAGGCCGGCGCCGGCGCGTGTCAGGTGCGCGAGGAGGAGATCAGCACGCGCTTGAGGGTCTCGAACTCCTCCAGGCACTTGCCGGAGCCCATCACCACCGAGTCCAGCGGTGCGTCGGAGACGTGGATGGGCATGCCGGTCTCGTGCTTGAGGCGCTCGTCGAGCCCGTGCAGCAGCGCCCCGCCGCCGGTGATGACGATCCCCTTGTCCATGATGTCGGAGGCGAGCTCCGGCGGGGTGCGATCGAGGGTGTTCTTGACCGCGTCGACGATGGAGTTCACCGGCTCCTCGATGGCCCGGCGGATCTCCTCGGAGCCGACCAGGATGGTCTTGGGCAGCCCGGTGACCAGGTCCCGACCGCGGATCTCGGCGTGGCTGTCCTCGGGCAGCGGGTAGGCGCTGCCGACGGCCAGCTTGATCTCCTCGGCGGTGCGGTCGCCGAGCATCAGCGAGTACTCCTTCTTGACGTAGGTGACGATGGCCTCGTCAAGCTCGTCGCCGCCGATGCGGATGGAGGCGCTGGTCACGATCCCGCCGAGGGAGATGACCGCGACCTCGGTGGTGCCCCCGCCGATGTCGACGACCATGTTGCCGGCGGGCTCATGGACCGGCAGGCCAGAGCCGATGGCCGCGGCCATGGGCTCCTCGATGATGTAGGCCGAGCGGGCGCCGGCCTGGATCGAGGCCTCCTCGACCGCGCGCTGCTCCACCCCGGTGATGCCGCTGGGCACGCAGACGACCACGCGCGGCTTGCTGAGGAAGGTGAAGTAGCGCCGACGCGTGACCTTCATGATGAAGTACCGCAGCATCTTCTCGGTCACGTCGAAGTCGGCGATCACCCCGTCCTTGAGCGGGCGAATCGCCACGATGTGACCGGGCGTGCGCCCGATCATGCGCTTGGCCTCGGCGCCCACGGCGAGGATGGCGCCGTTCTTGGTGTTGATGGCCACCACCGAGGGCTCGTTGAGCATGATCCCCCGCCCGCGGGAGTACACGAGCGTGTTCGCGGTCCCGAGGTCGACGGCGATGTCGCGACCGAAGAGCTGCATCCTCGTGCCCCTGCCTGGTGCGGAGTGGAGCGCGACGCGCAGGGGGTTCCCGGCACGACGCCGCTGACGGGCTCGCCAGCCACCCTGGATGCTACCCCGCCGCTGGCAGGTCGCGCAGATGTCCCGGCGCCATCGCATGGACGAGGGGGCTCGGACCGAAGTCGGGCTCCGAGCGGCCAGCCCGGCTCCGCAAGCGGTCAGAGCACGCCCAGGCGCGCCAGGCTCGTCCAGTCGTCGTCGCCGATCACCAGGTGGTCGAGCAGCGTGACCCCGAGGGTGATCCCGGCCTGGGCGAGCCGCCGGGTGATCTGGCGGTCGTCAGCCGACGGGTCCGCGTCGCCGCTGGGATGGTTGTGGGCGACCACGACCGCCGAGGCACCCGCCAGCAGCGCCGACCGGAACAGCTCGCGGGGCGCCATGAACGTGTGGTCGGCGGTGCCCACCGAGGCGGTCTCCACCGCCAGCAGCCGGTGCTTGGTGTCCAGCGAGGCCAGCAGGCACAGCTCCCGGTCCAGTCCACGCAGGCGCGGGGCGAGCAGCTCGGCAGCGGCCTCGGGGGTGCTGATCTGCGGGCGCAGCGCGCTGGGCTCGGGGGCGAGCACCCATCCCGGCGGGGCGGGGGCGAGGGCGAGCTGGCACGAGCGGTCCGGGGCGAGCGGGGTGGTCACGGGCGGCACCTGACGGTCGGCGTCGGGGGTGCCGGCAGGGTGGCAGCGCCGCGGCGCGCGCGGCGGGCGCGATCACCCGGGCCTGTGGATCGCGCCGTGGGCTCACCGCGGCACGCGCGACCGGCCCGCGGCGCGAACGGCCCCTGGGCCCGCCTCCCGTGGCGTCACGCGTCGCCGAAGAACAGCGCGATCTCGCGGGCGGCGCTGTCCGGCGAGTCCGAGCCGTGCACCAGGTTCTCGGTGATCGCGGTGGCGTGGTCGCCGCGGATGGTGCCGGGCGCGGCATCGGCCGGGTTGGTGGCGCCCATGAGGGTGCGCACGTGCGCCACCGCCCCCTCGCCGGCCACCACCATCGCCACCAGCGGGCCCGAGGTGATGAAGTCGACGAGGTCGCTGTAGAAGGGCTTGTCGCGGTGCTCGCCGTAGTGGGTCTCGGCCGTCTCGCGCGTCAGGGTTCGCAGCTCCAGGCGCTCGATGGCGAGGCCCTTGTGCTCGAAGCGGGCGAGGATCGCGCCGATCAGCCCTCGGCGGACCGCATCGGGCTTGATCAGCACCAGCGTGCGCTCGCTCATGACGGGCTCCTCCTGTCCGGGTCGGTGGGGTCGGGGTCGCTAGCCGGGCGGCAGCCCGAGCGCGTCGCGTGCCTCGCCGACGGTGTACAGCGAGCCGGTGACGACCACGAGGTCCTCGGGCTGGGCCACGCCGCTGGCGCGCACCAGCGCGTCCTCGACGTCGTCGGTGACCTCGACGCTCGTCCCGCTGCCCTCCAGCGCCTTGCGGATCCGCTCGGCCGGTGCTGCCCGGCCCGATGCGGGGGCGGTGGCCACGAGGTGGTCGGCCAGCGGCGCCAGCGCCGCGACCACCCCCTCGACGTCCTTGTCGCCCAGCACGCCCAGCACCAGCACGAGGTGGCGCGGCGAGAACTCGTCGGTCAGCGCGGTGGCCAGGGCTGCGGCCCCCGGTGGGTTGTGTGCGCCGTCGAGCAGCACCGGCGCCTGCTCGTCGCCGCGTCCCACCGTCTCCAGCCGTCCAGGAACGCGGGCGCTGCCCAGCGCCGCGCGCACCAGGTCCGGGTCGAGGCCGCCGGCGAAGCCGAGCAACCCCTCGACCGCGGCCAGCGCCAACGCGGCGTTCTCGGCCTGATGCGCGCCGTGCAGGGGCAGCAGCAGGTCCTCGACGGTGCCGGTGACGCCCTGCAGGGTCACCACCTGACCGCCGACCGCCAGCGAGCGGTCGACCACCGCGAAGTCCTGATCGGCGAGCAGCAGGCGGGCCTGCTGCTCCTCGACGCGTGCGCGCACCACCGCCTCGACCTCGGGGGTCTGCGCTGCCGACACCACCGTGGCGCCCTGCTTGATGATGCCGACCTTCTCCTCGGCGATCTCGGCGGGGGTCGAGCCCAGGATCCCGTGGTCGAGGCCGATCGGCCCGATCACGGCGACCTCGCCGCGGGCCAGGTTCGTGGCGTCCCAGCGACCGCCGAGGCCCACCTCGACCACGCCCACGTCGACCGGCGCGTCGGCGAACTCCGCGAAGGCCAGCGCGGTCAGCGTCTCGAAGAAGGTCACCCGATCGCGCGAGCGCACGTCGACCTCGCCGAGGTAGGGGCTCAGCTCGGCGTAGCGCTCCCCGAACGCCTCCCGCGTCAGGGGCGTGCCGGCGATGCGGATGCGCTCGCGGGCGTCCTGGAGGTGCGGCGAGGTGTAGGTGCCCGCGGTGAGGTCGAGCCCGCCAAGCAGCGCCGTGATCAGCGCCGAGGTCGAGGTCTTGCCGTTGGTGCCGGTCAGCTGGATCGAGGGCATCGCCTGATCGGGCCGTCCCAGCAGCTCGAGCAGCAGCGTGATCCGGTCCAGGTCGGGGACCATCCGCTGCGGCTGGCGCGCGAGCAGGTCGGCGACGGCGCGGTCGTAGGAGGCCGGAAGCGGTGAGATCGCCATGCGCGCCAGTGTAGGCAGGGCCGGCGCGTCAGCCGATCGGGAAGCCGCCGAGCACCGCCAGCAGCACCAGCAACGCGATCACCACCGCGATCAGGGCGAAGGCCAGCGCGCCCTGCGGGCGGTCGGGCGGCACCGGGGCGTCGTCGGGCTCGCCGGGCAGGACTGCGGCCGGTTCGGGCGCCGGGCCCGGCGCCCCGACGCCTGCCTCGGCTTGCGGCTGGGTCTCCGCCGCCGCACCGACGGCGGGGGCGTCCGGCTGGTCGGGCCCGCGCCGGGCCTCGGGGTCGTCAGCGGCCGGGGGCGCGTCGTCGGGCACGACCTCGCCGAGGGCCTCGGCCACGGCCGCGGCGTGGGCGCGCAGCTCCGGCACCGCCTGCGAGGCCAGGCGCTGGGCGGCGGCGACGTCCTCGGCGCGCCACGCGCGACCGAGGTCGGTGGTGAGCGTGGCCAGGGCGTGCCAGAAGGCGTCGATGGCCGCGGCCAGCTCGGGATCGGGCGCGTCCTCGGGCGGTGGGTGGTCCGGCAGGGTCGCCAGCGCGCGCCGCAGGCGCGCGCTGGCGACCGGGCGGCCGATCAGCGCGGCGCCGACCGCGACAGCGTGCTCGTCGTCCTCGACGAAGGTGACGCCCAGCGGCGCGAGCGCTCGGTACACCAGGCCCGGCAGCCACGGCAGCGTCGGCGCGCCGTCACCGAGGCGCTCCAGCGCCGACGCGGTCTCGGCGGGCGCGTCGCCCGCCAGCGCCCGTCCCGCGGCCGCCAGACCGGCTCGGCAGCGCAGTGCCGCATCGTCGGCCAGAGGGGTCATCGCAGCGCGGCCCGCTGGGCCTCGAGGCTTGCCACCCGCTCGGCCCAATGGGTCAGCTTGTCGCGCTCGGCCTGGACCACGTCGGCGGGGGCGCCGCTCACGAAGCCCTCGTTGGCGAGCTTGCGCTGCGCGCGCTGGTGCTCGGCGCGGGCCGTGGCGAGCTCACGGTCGAGCCGGGCTCGCTCCTCGTCGAGGTCGACCAGCCCCTCGAGGGGCACCAGCAGGTCCGCACCCGACAGCGAGACCTGGCCGGTGGGGCCGAGGTCGCCGTCCTCGGCGCGCTGCACCTGCCAGTCGGTCACCCCGGCCAGGCGACGCAGGCCCTCGCGCGCCCCCTCGAGGATGCCCAGCTGCTGCTCGTCACGCGGCACGGCCACCACCTGCAGCTCGGTGGTCGCGGGCAGGCCGTGATCGGAGCGGAAGCGCCGCAGCCCGGTGACGGCCTCCTGCAGCGCCGCGAACGCCGCCTCGGACTGGGCATCGACCGCTTCGGGGCGCGGCTGCGGCCAGGACGCCACGATCAGCGCGGGCGCGTCCGGCTCCGCGTCGGCCCATAGGGCCTGCCAGATCTCCTCGGTCACGAACGGCATGAACGGGTGCAGCAGGCGCAGCACCACGTCCAGGGCGTGAGCGAGCACGCGCCGCGCGACGACATCGTCGTCGCTGCGCAGCTTGACGACCTCCAGGTACCAGTCGCACAGCTCGTCCCACGTGAAGTGGTAGGCCGCGCGGCTCGCGCGCCCGAGGTCGTAGCGCTCCCAGGCCGCGTCGATCTCGGCCCGGGTGCGCTCCAGGCGCGACAGGAGCCAGCGGTCCTCCAGCGTCAGCTGGTCGGCTGGGGGCAGGGTGCCCTCGACGGGCGCGTCGTCGAGGAAGGTCAGCGTGAACCGGGCGGCGTTCCAGAGCTTGCGGGCGAAGCGACGCGCGCCGTCGACCCACTCCTCGGCCAGCGGCGCGTCCTGGCCGGGGTTGGCGCTGCGCAGCAGCGCGAAGCGCAGCGCGTCGGCGCCGTGCTTCTCGATGAAGTCCATCGGGTCGATGACGTTGCCGAAGGACTTCGACATCTTCTTGCCCTCGCCGTCGCGCACCATCCCGTGGTTGAACACGACCTCGAAGGGCACCTCGTCGACCAGGTACAGCCCGATCATGTGCATCCGGCTGACCCAGAACGTGTTGATGTCGTAACCGGTCTCCATGACCGCGTTCGGGTACCAGGTCACCAGCTCGGGGGTCTCGTCGCGCCCACCGCCGGTCCAGCCGAGGGTCGACAGCGGCCACAGCTGGCTCGAGAACCACGTGTCGAGCACGTCGGGGTCCTGGGTGAGGCCGCGCTTGGCGATCTCCTCGGCGCTGGGATCGTCGCGGCGCACCTCGACCTGTCCGTTAGGGGTGTACCAGGCGGGGATGCGGTGGCCCCACCACAGCTGGCGCGAGATGCACCAGTCGTGGAGATTGTCGAGCCACTCGAGGTAGCCCTTGGCGTTGTGGGCGGGCACGAACCGCGGGCGCCCCTCGCGCACCGTTTGCGCGGCCCGTTCGGCCAGCGGGCGGGTGGCCACGAACCACTGCTCGGACAGCTTGGGCTCCACCACGGTGTCGCACCGCGAGCAGTGCCCGACCGGGTGGGGGCGGTCCTCGACCGACAGCAGCAGCCCGAGCTCGCGCAGGTCCTCGCGGATGCGCTCGCGGGCCGCGAAGCGATCGAGTCCGACGTAGGGGCCGCCGTGCTCGGTGATGCGCGCGTCGGTGCCGATGACCTCGGGCTCGGCGAGCCCGTGGCGCTGGCCGATCTCATGGTCGAGCGGGTCGTGGGCGGGGGTCACCTTGACCGCGCCGGTGCCGAACTCCGGGTCGACGCCGGCGTCGGCCACCACCGGGATCTCGCGATCCAGCAGCGGCAGCGTGACGGTCGCGCCGACCAGGTCGGTGTAGCGCTCGTCCTCGGGGTGGACGGCCACCGCGGTGTCGCCGAGCATCGTCTCCACGCGCGTGGTGGCAACGACCACGCCCTCGCCGCCGTCGCTGCCCGGGTACCGCAGGTGGGCGAGCTCGCCGTCGGTCTCGGGATGCTCGACCTCGATGTCCGACAGGGCGGTCTGGCAGCGCGGGCACCAGTTGATGATGCGCTCGCCCTTGTAGATGAGGCCGTCGTCGTAGAGGCGGCAGAACGTCTCGCGGACCGCGGCGCTGCGCTGCTCGTCGAGGGTGAACGCCTCACGCCGCCAGTCGCAGGAGGCGCCCAGGCGCCGCTGCTGGTTGAGGATCGTGCCACCGGTCTGGCGCACGAACGCCCACATGCGCTCCAGGAACGCCTCGCGGCCGAGGTCGTGGCGGGTGAGGCCCTCGCGGGCGAGCTCGCGCTCGACGACGTTCTGGGTGGCGATGCCGGCGTGGTCGGACCCGGGCAACCAGACCGCGTTCTTGCCCTGCATGCGGGCGTGGCGGATGAACGCGTCCTCGAGCGTGGAGGTGAGCGCGTGCCCCATGTGCAGCGACCCGGTGACGTTGGGTGGCGGCATCGCCACGGCGAACGGCTCGCCGGGGTCATCGGGCTCGGCGGCGAAGAACCCCTGCTGCTCCCACCAGTCGTAGCGGGCCGGCTCGATCGCCGAGGGCTCATAGGATGCGGCCAGCCGCCCGCTGCGGGCCGTGTCCTGGGCGTGGGTGTCGCTCATCGGTGCCTGGTCCACCACATCGAGGCTGCGCGGTCACCGAGGGAGTGTAGGGCGCCGGACCCCGGCGCGACCCCGGCGCGACCCCGGCGCGACCCCGGGGCGCTGCGGGGCGCTGCGGCGGCCACACGGGTGGGAGGGTGCGCCGCTGGGGGCGTGATCAGGCGCTGCGGCGCTCGTCGAGCTCGCTGCGGGGCACCAGCGTCGGGTTCGCGCGGCGGTGCACCACCTCGGCGGTGATGACGCAGCGGCCGACGTCGTGCTCGGAGGGCAGCTCGTACATGGTGGACAGCAGCACCTCCTCGAGGATCGCGCGCAGGCCACGCGCGCCGGTCTCGCGGAGGATCGCCAGCTCGGCGATCGCCTCGAGGGCGTCCTGGGTGAACGCGAGCTCGACCCCGTCGATCTCGAACATCCGCTGGTACTGCTTGACCAGGGCGTTCTTGGGGCCGGTGAGGATCTCGATGAGCGCCTCGCGATCGAGTGGCTCCACGTGCGTCACCACCGGCAGGCGTCCGACGAACTCGGGGATGAGCCCGTACTTGAGGAGGTCCTCGGGCAGCACCTCGTCGTGGAGCGCGGCCAGGTCGCTCTCACCGCGGGCCTGCACCTGCGCGCCGAAGCCCACCCCCTGGCGTCCCAGCCGGTCCTCCACGATCTGGTCGAGCCCGGCGAACGCGCCCCCGCAGATGAACAGGATGTTGGAGGTGTCGATCTGGATGAACTCCTGGTGGGGGTGCTTGCGCCCGCCCTGGGGCGGCACGCTGGCGGTGGCGCCCTCCAGGATCTTCAGCAGCGCCTGCTGGACGCCCTCGCCCGAGACGTCGCGGGTGATCGAGGGGTTCTCGCTCTTGCGGGCGACCTTGTCGACCTCGTCGATGTAGATGATCCCGGTCTCGGCCTTCTTGACGTCGAAGTCGGCCGCCTGGATGAGCTTCAGCAGGATGTTCTCGACGTCCTCGCCGACATAGCCCGCCTCGGTGAGCGCGGTGGCGTCGGCGATGGCGAACGGCACGTTGAGCAGCCGCGCGAGCGTCTGGGCCAGCAGCGTCTTGCCGGACCCGGTGGGGCCGAGCATCAGGATGTTGGACTTCTGGAGCTCGACCTCGTCCTCACCCGAGGCGTGCCCCCCGACCTGCACCCGCTTGTAGTGGTTGTACACCGCGACCGCGAGGGTCTTCTTCGCCGCCTGCTGACCGACCACGTACTCGTCGAGGAACTGGTAGATCTCGCGCGGCTTGGGCAGCTCGCTGGACCCCAGATCGGGGGCCTCGGAGAACTCCTCCTCGATGATCTCGTTGCACAGATCGATGCACTCGTCGCAGATGTACACGCCCGGGCCAGCGATCAGCTTCTTGACCTGCTTCTGGGACTTCCCGCAGAAGGAGCACTTCAGCAGGTCGCCGCTCTCGCCGAACTTCGCCATGGCCTGCCGTCCCTTCCGATCGTCCCGTGGCGGTCTGGGGCGCGTCGGGGTTGGACCTCGTCTGGACCTCGGAGTGCGTCGCGTCTGGCGCTGTCGCTGTCGGTGCGGTGCAGGGCAATCGCGGGCTGTGCGGCTCCGGCCGTCAGGATCCCCGTCGGTGCCGTGCAACGTATCGTAACGGGCCGGCAGCACCCGCGTGCGACGCCGCTCACACCCTGGCCGCTCGGCCCGCACCCCGCACTCGAGACGCGACGAGCGGCCGAGGGCGAACCTCGGCCGCTCGCAGACGGCTCGTTGCGCTGCAGGCCCCTCAGGCGCCGGCGCGCAGCTGCTCCTCCTGGCTGCGCCGCGACTCGATCACCTTGTCGATCACGCCGTAGTCCTTGGCCTCCTCCGCGGTCATGATGAAGTCGCGGTCGGAGTCCTCGGAGATCCGCTCGAGGGTCTGGCCGGTCTTGTCGGCGAGGATCTGGTCGAGCAGCTCGCGGATCCGCATGATCTCGCGCGCCTGGATCTCGATGTCGGCCGACTGGCCCTCGGCGCCACCCTGGGGCTGGTGCAGCAGCACGCGGCTGTGCGGGGTCGCCGCCCGCTTGCCCTCGGTGCCGGCCGCCAGCAGCACCGCCGCAGCCGAGGCCGCCTGGCCGAGGCAGTAGGTGGCGATGTCGGGCTTGACGAACTCCATCGTGTCGTAGATGGCCAGCGCCGCGGTGACCGAGCCGCCCGGCGAGTTGATGTAGAGGTTGACGTCCTTGCCGGGGTCCTCGCCCTCGAGGTGGATGAGCTGGGCCATCACCACGTTGGCGATCTCATCGGTGATCGGGGTCCCGATGAAGATGATGCGCTCCTTCAACAGCCGTGAGTAGATGTCGAAGGACCGCTCGCCCCGATTGGTCTGCTCGATCACCATGGGGACGAGGTAGCTCATCGCAGCGCTCCACGTACGTCGTGGTCAGGTCCGGTCGCGGGCGGGGCAGCGGCCTCGCGCTGCCCGTCCGGCTCTGCCAGCCTAGCCCTCCGCGCCCGCGCTGCGGTCGCGCGACTCGGGGTCGTCGGCCTCGGCCTCGTCGGCCTCGGCCTCGGGGGCCTCGGCGTCGGGGGCCTCGCTGTCCTCGGACTCGGGCTCGGGCTCGGACTCGGGCTCGGACTCGGCCAGCGCCGCGGCCTGCGCCGCCGCGCGCAGCGCCCCCTCGCCCTGGTCGTCCTCCTCGGCGGGGGGACCGCCGCGCACGGTCACGCGCTCCAGCAGGTGATCGATCGCCTTGCGGCGGAAGGTGTCGGAGGCCAGGGCCTGCAAGCGCTCCGGCTCGGCGCTCATGTACTCGGCGATCTCGCTGGGGTCCTGTCCGAGGCGCTCGGCCTGGCGGAAGATCTCGGACTCGAGGTCGTCGCGGGTCACCTCGATGCCGGCCTCGTGACCGATCGCATCGAGGACGATCTGCGCCTTGACCGTGGCGCGCGCCTGCTCGTCGAGCTGGGTGAAGATGTCCTCGCCGCCCGCGGACTGCAGGTACTGGTCGAGGCTCATGCCGCTGCGCTGCGCGTCGCTCTGCAACCGCTCGAGGCGATAGCGCAGCTCCTCCTGGGCCATCGTGTCGGGCACGGTGACCTCGACGCGGTCCGAGACCTGCTCGACCACGGTGTTGCGCAGCTCTGCGGCAGCCTCGCTGCGCTTGTGCTCGGCCATCTGGCGGCGCAGCTCGGCCTCGAGCTGCTCGGCCGTGTCGAACTCGGTGTTCTCGTCGACGAAGTCGTCGGTCAGCTCGGGCAGCGAGCGCTCCTTGACCTCGTGCACGGTCACGGTGAAGTCGACCTCCGCGCCGGCGAGCTCCTCGCCGAAGTCCTCGCCGAGGGTGTCGGTGAAGGTGATCGTCTCGCCCGCCTCGGCGCCGATCAGGTTGCGGTCGACCTCCGAGTCGCTCTCGTTGGGGTCGCTGATCTCGTAGAGGAGGTCCTCGCCGCTGGCCTCGTCCACGCGCTCCCCGTCACGCTCGCCGACGATCGTCACCAGCACGGCGTCGCCGGCCTCGGCGGGCCGGTCGGCGGTCTCGAGGCTGGCGAACCGCTCCCGCAGGGTGAGCAGCTGCTGCTGGACCTCCTGCTCGGTGACCTCCCAGTCGGGATGGTCGACCTCGATGTCGTCCACCGCAGGCGGCTCGATGTCGGGCACCACCTCCACGGTGGCGGAGAACTTCGCCTCCTCGCCGGACTGGAAGGTGTCGACGTCCAGCTCGGGCTGGCCCGCCACGTGCAGGTCCTCGCTCTGCACGGCCTCCTGGTAGAACTGCGGCAGCGCTTCGCGAGCAGCCTCCTGCACCAGGGCGTCGGAGCCGATCCGGCTCTCGAGCACCCGGCGGGGCACGCGGCCCGGTCGGAAGCCGGGGATCTTGACCTCGTTGGCCAGGCGCTTGGCGGCCTCGTTGATGGCCTGCTCGACGCGGTCGGCCTCGACGGTGACCTCGAGCTTGACCTTGGTGTCGTCGACGCGCTCGACGGAGATTTCCACAGCGGACTCACTCGCAGCAGGTGTCGGACGGGAGGTGATCTGGTCTGCTCCGGGGCGCCGCGGCTGGCGTGGGCGCTGCCGGCGGGGCTGATGCGCCCTCACCCGGCTCGGCCCGCGGCCATCCGCTGACCCGCGGGGTCGGGACGGCCGGATTCGAACCGGCGACCTCCTGCTCCCAAAGCAGGCGCGCTGCCAAGCTGCGCCACGTCCCGT
>Ga0207421_10001600_pt1 | contig 28819 bp, 25 predicted proteins | sample SodLakKL_010_SED_4_FD_187542 | JGI IMG/M metagenome (GOLD analysis project Ga0207421, IMG submission 187542) | Alkaline sediment microbial communities from Lake Tanatar, Kulunda Steppe, Russia - 8KL_010_SED (SPAdes) (version 2) | ecosystem: Environmental > Aquatic > Non-marine Saline and...
TGTAAAAAATGCAGGGAATTTACAAGATCGAGTTGACATGATTAGAAAAAAATTGATATACTGGCATAGAATTGTCATAAATATCTGATTTGGAGTGACTTTTTTCATGAGCAGGCTTGAAAAAGCCCGGGATGAGAAGCAAAAGGGAAAGAAAAAAACAGGGGTTGCAGTGGTTATTGTCTTTGCTGTGATTATAATTGCCGGTTTGGTTATGTTCGTTGATACAGATCTTTTTACAGGGCTTTTTGATCAGGGCGAATCAGATTATATTGATTTGGAACAAAGCCGCGCTTTTATCGATATTTTTGATCTCACCTATGTGCGTATCTACATAGATGAAGGTGCCGAGGTTGAAGAGGTTTCAGCTGATGGTAACCAGCTTGAATTCAATGACGAAGATGAACGCTGGGAAATAACAATGAGCGGTTACAGTTCCGGCGATGAGGTCGAGGTTACTGTTGTAGAAAAGAACGGCGAAGAAATTTTGCAGGAAACAGTTCTGGTTGTGGAAGAGCTGTAAATTAGATAAATAATCCGGGCGGAAGAGCTGTCAGAAAATAACTTCCGCTGTTAAAGTATACAATCACTTTTTTAGAAAGGAGGAGAGGAAGCGAAACTGTTAGAGGTTGAAGGAAAAGTAGGATAAACTACGGAGTTTTAAAGAGAAAGATAAAGAGATAGATAGAGAGAAAACTATTATTTTGAAGGGAGAAAAAGACTATGTTACTATTTAAAACAAGCCTCAAGATCCTTCTGCTTGTATCAACTTTCCTGCTGTTATTTTCCACCACTGTATTTGCCAATGATGTTGATGATATTAAATATGTCTACTATGAAGATGTAGGTAGTATTGTGACCAGGGTAATTGTGGTTAATTACCAGGACGCCTTAGAACAGACTGATCTTTATGATGAAGTGGCCGACGGAGTCTACAAGGCTTTGATGAACAACAAGAAGGTCTGGTTGGAAACTGATAATGCAGTTATTGATTACAGCAAGGCAATTAATGATAATAAAACTTATGCTGATGTAATTGATGACGGTGAATATTATACTGGCCGCCCCGAACCGGACTACGAGCGCTATTATGATGATGATGATGAAAGGGTTGCCAGGCGGGATCCAATGGTAGATGAGCCTGATGAAGTTAAAGATGATGATTATCCAAACTGGTTGGTAGTGCTTGATGATGAAGATAAAGATGTGAAGTTTAAATATCATCTAGAAACCTGGGAGCCGATTTCCAAGCACTTGTTTGTTGAAATTGAAATTGACAGGGAAGTATTTGCAAAAGAAGTATCCAGTTTCAACATTCATGCAGTCAAAATTGCTGGCTGGGAGGCAACCAGGAAAGAAGATGAACCTTCTCGCTGGTTTGTCGGCATCCCGGTAGATGAACTTGAAGATGTGGATGTCGGGGATATGCCTAAGGATGATGTCTTTGAACTCAAACCCGGGAAAATCGAAGTAAGAGCCGGCATATCCTGGTATTAGGAGCCTTATGAAAACGCAATCGTTAACAGTTTTAACTTCTAACTTGAGCAGCCGCGGTTTCAGGCAACAGAAAAAACACCTGCGGCTGCTTTCTCTAAAATTGAGCATCATAAGGCTGAGAGATTAATTTTCTTATCTAAGCGGTAATTAAAAGATTTCCGGTGATTTCAATTTAAAACACCTATAGAGATTTTTTAGAGAAATTAAATTGCTTGAAGGGAGAAAAGGACCATGAAAAAGATATCTAAAATTATTGGTTTGTACCTGCTTGTGCCGGTAACAATATTCCTGTTATGTGCCGGTTATGGACTTGCGGATAACGAAGATGAAAATCAAGAGGTTCCTTTTGATGAATTCTATGTTTACTATGAAAATGAAGATAATAAAGTGGTTAAGGCTGATTACGTGAAAGCGATAGAAGCTGCAACCGGAGAGGTCCCTAGAGACGAAACACTTTACCTGGGTATCGTTGACGGGGTTAGAAGTGCCCTGGCAAACGTCCGGGATGTTTGGGTTAAAGTTAAAGAGGATGACGAAACAAAAGAAATTGATTATGGGAAAGCTTTTGATGATAATTTGAAGCTTACCGATATTATTAAAGAGTGGGAAGAAAATGGTAAGTATAAAGAAGATTATGAAAAAGATATACCCGAACCGGATCTTGTATTGGCTATAAAAGACGGTGAAGCAAGGGAGCTGCCCTATAAAGATCAACCCTGGGTGGATGAAGTTAAGGTCATTTACAGTGATTTCCTTAATGAATGGTGTGTCGAGGTTATCTTTGATTTCGATGAATACCCCTTTGATGAAGATGGTTATGATATTGAGAGTTGGGATGATTTCGATCTTGAAAAGGATAGTAATAACATTCATATCAAGGGTCGGTTCATTGGAGTAGTTAAAGATGATGAAAATAATGATCAAGATAATGGTGAAGAAAGAAGCCGAAGAATCAGGGAGGATGAAATAATCGAGAAAGCTGCCAGTGGTGATAATAGGCTACGAGTTTTTATTAAGGATAAAGACTACTTCACTTCGGATGTGGAAGAGGTAAAACTGGTTGTCGGCAAAAGAGATATAAAAGTAACTATTGCAGGAACCGAATACTCTTATTATGATGGTGTGGAGTAGCTGAAGAATTGTCTAGGTAACAGTAAAGTTTAAGCTTAAAAGCGGCCACGGGATCAGCCATGGCCGCTTTTTTATATCCTAAAGTTACTGCCCGGCCGGGCAGGCAAAAAAAACCTTTAAAGTGTATTTAGTCTCCCAGGACCGTGAGCTTTACGGTTCGTTTCCTCCGCGGCCCGTCAAACTCGCAGAAAAAAATATTCTGCCAGGTGGAAAGGGCCGGTTTGCCCCCTGAAACCGGGATCGTCTCCCCCGGACCGACCAGGCCTGCTTTGAGATGGGCGTCGGCGTTGCCGTCCTGGCGGTCGTGCTCCCAGATCCCGCGGGGGATGAGCCTGGCGAGCAGGCTGATCACATCATTTTGCACGCTGTCATCCCAGCCTTCCTGGATCATAATCGCCGCCGTTGCCCCTTGCGCGTAGACACTTACCGTGCCGGTTTTTATATTGCTTTCGGCAACCGCTTTATTTACTTCCGCGGTAATGTCATAAAGCGCTTCGCGGTGGCCGGTGCTGAAGCTTATTTCAGTCTGAAAGCAGTTCATTTGATCCCTCCCTGTTAAGGCAGTTCCTTAACATTAAGCAGAAGTAGCTGGTCGGCCTGGGCTAATACAAGCATAATTATATTTGTTTCCGTGGAGTCTTTATTACCCGGGAAATAGACGTAAAAGAGAGTAATTACCCTGCCAGCCGGTTATATTTCCATTCAACTGCTTATCTCGGCGCGCCGATGGTGGTCATGTATATAGCAGTTTCTTCTTCCCCGTCCACCCCGATAATATTGTTTACTTCCTGGTCCAGGAATGCGCCGATTTGACAGGATCCCAGGTCCAGGGATACTGCAGCCAGGGCAGCATTTTGGGCGATGTGCCCGGCGTCCATGTAAATGTAGCGGTAAGCTCTTTGATCGTATTTCCACCTGGCGCGTTCGATCAGGGCGCTGAAGACCAGGACAAATGAAGCGTCGCGAATCATGGCTTGACCCAGGCCGGCCTGGGCCAGTTCGGTTCCGTAATCTCCCTCTTTGAGCAGTACCAGGCTGTGTTCGGGAACCTGGTAGTGGTATACTCCCGGTTTCATTTCCGATACCCGGTTAACCACGCAGTATGTTTCCACCGGGTAGAGGGCTCCTGCTGAAGGCGCCGTTCTAAACTGGTGGTGCGCCGTGGCCCTGGTGATACCCTGGGCTGCCCAGATTACCTGGGATAGTTCCTTCCCGGAAAGCGGATCTGTCCTGTAATTGCGTTCCGATCTCCTTTTTTGAAGCAGGTCAAAAAGCGGCTTCCCCCCGCTGCGATCGGGCTCCTCAAGAACTACTCTTTCCAGGTCGGGTGAGTATTCCTTGTACGGGGCCGGTTTTTGATCCCAGGCTAATCGCTTTCCTTTTAAAGTTTCCCGGAAATATTTGCTGAGGCGCTGAAATTCATCCCCAAAGCTCATAGATATCCCTCCTTGCTTCAATTCTATGGCAATACGATTTCCGGGTCAAATCGACCGTAATACAAATAAATGTTCTATTCGGCTATTAGCCGACAGTGGATTAAACTGCCCGGAATGAAGTGCCTGCTCACCTGAGTTTTCATTTCAAGCCTGCGCGGAACCACAGTAAAAAAAGCTGAACAGTTATTAAATAAAGCAAATGGGTTAATATATAACGTTTTTAAAACAAGATTTGACACGAATAAAAAAGTTGTACAGCGCTTGAAAAAGCATACCTTTGCTTTTTGCAGGATTCTACGGGGGAAAAATTGAATTTCTAAAGAAGAATAGACATAGAGGTGGTTATTATTCCCGGCCCTGATGATGTTTTGTGAATTGTTGCTGCAAGACTGAGCAGACACGTTTGAGGAATGTACTTAACCAGACTGGAGTTGATTAATTATGGATGACCGCTATGGCAGGATCGAAACTTTGCAGGTCACAGTCCTTTTAGAGAACCAGGCCGCAAATATCGATGGTATAGTTTCTCAGCATGGAGCATCTTTCCTGCTGGAGATCGGCTACGGGGAAACTGGCGGACAGGGCAGGAGCATTTTATTTGATACCGGTCAGGATGCGGGCCCTCTGCTTAACAACATCAGTGTACTGGGGAAAGATGTTAAAGAAATAGACTATATCGTCCTGTCGCACTGTCATTATGATCATACCGGTGGATTAATGGGAGTTTTGCAGGCTATGAACCGCTGCCGGGTTCCGGTAGTGGCTCACCCGGGCCTTCACCGGCCGAATTATTTGGTCAAGCCAAACCTGAAATCGGTGGGCTTAGATCCCCGGTGCAGCAGCTCAAATTTAAAAGAGGTTGGCGGTGAACTTATCCTGACCGGCGAGCCCCTTCCTTTAATGCCCGGAGTGATTACAACCGGTGAGATAAAAGAGCGGGCAGATTTCGAGGAGAATCCAACCTTAGCCCTGAAGACCATCCGGGACGGGAAACTGGTTCCCGATCAGATGCGGGACGATCTTTCCCTGGTTTTAATAATGCCTGAGGGCCTGGTTGTTATAACAGGTTGTTCGCATGCCGGGATAGTGAGTATAGTTGATACGGCTATTCAGTTAACCGGAATTGAGCAGGTGGCAGCTGTTATCGGAGGATTTCACTTGCATGATGGTAAAGATGAACGGATTGATCAAACTGTGGATTCGTTAAAAGCAAAGGATATCGGCAATATTTATGCCGGGCACTGCACCGGTTTTAAGGCCGAAGCAAAAATGTTCATGGAATTTGGAGAACGCTTTTCTAAACTGCATGCCGGGATGAAGATCAGCTTTCCGATGAAAATTTAAGCTAAGTGAGGTAATGGTGATGAATTACGACCTTGAATACATTAGAAAACAGTTTCCGGCACTGGATTTAGAAGTAAACGGTTATCCGGCTGCTTTTTTTGATGGTCCGGGGGGAACCCAGGTGCCCCGGCGGGTAATTGACGCTGTGGCTAATTACCTTGTTTACAGCAATGCTAATGCCGGAGGGCATTTTTTAACCAGTGCAAATAACGATCGGATTCTAAAAGAGGCGCGGCAGGCCCTGGCTGATTTTTTGGGCGCCGGCCCCGATGAAATTGCCTTTGGCCAGAATATGACCACGCTGAATTACCAGCTGGCTTTTGCCCTGGCCCGCAACCCGGGCAAGCGCAATGAGATTATGATTACAGAAATCGATCACGAGGCTAACCGGGGTCCATGGCTGGATCTGGAAGAAAAAGGCTTTATAATCCGGGATGTGGAAATGGACCTTGAAACCTGCACTGTGGATATGGATGATTTCCGTAATAAGCTTTCAGAAAAAACCCTGGTTGCCGCTTTCAATTATGCTTCTAATGGGGTAGGAACAATCAGTGATGTTAAAGAAATGACCCGCCTGGCAAGCGATGCCGGAGCTTACAGTGTGGTCGATGCGGTGCATTATGCCCTGCACGGGCCGATTGATGTGAAAGAAGTTGATGCAGACTTCTTGCTATGCTCCGCTTACAAATTTTTTGGACCCCATATCGGGATTTTATACGGCAAAAGGGAAAGCTTTAGCACTTTACCGGCATACCACTTGAGAACCCAGTCTGATAGCATCCCAAAATGTATAGAAACCGGGACCCTTAACCATGAAGGGATAGCCGGTGCGGCAGAAGCGGTGGAATTTATTGCAGATTTAGGTGAAAAGTTTGGCAGCCCTGAAAATATTACCCGGCAGCAGCCTGATAATCTGCAGTTATCTAAGAAAAGACAGCATATTCTTGCCGGTATGCAGGTAATGGAAGAGTATGAAAAACCCCTGGCGGAAAAGATCCTTAACGGGCTGGCCGGTGTGGAGCGGGTTAAAGTATATGGGCCCCCGCCGGGAATCCCGCGTACCTCCACGGTATCTTTTACCATCGACGGAATTAGTCCGGCGCAGGTTGCTTCAGAACTTGGCGAAAAAGGAATATTTGTGTGGGACGGACATTTTTATGCAATCCGCCAGGTGGAGCGCCTCGGTCTTGATCAATCCGGCGGCCTGGTGCGCGTTGGTCTATGTCCTTACAACACCGGTAAAGAAGTTGAGCGGCTGCTTGAAGAAACAGCCCGCCTTGCTTCAAGATAGCGGTATAACATAGATGTAAACTTACACTTGCGATATTCTACTTAGGGAGGAATTAACAGTGGCCATGACAATTAATGAAATTTATCAGTACGTGGTTGAACAGGGAATTGAAAAAGATCCCCGCAAACGCGAAGGGGTCGAAGAGATGCTTGAACGCGAGAAAAAAAGTTATGAAGAAATGAAAGATGAAGAGAAAAAAGATTACGATACCGAAAGGCTTTCAAACCCCTACAGCGATACCCGGATTCTTTGCGGCGATCCGGAGACAGAAGTTAAGCGGTTAATGGTCGGGGTGGATATCGAGGTTGGTGAAGTTCTTTTAGCCGACCGGCTGGCCGAAAAGGGCAAGCCGGTTGATCTGCTCGTCACTCACCATCCCGAAGGAAAAGCGCTGGCAGGGCTGCATTATGTTATGCACATGCAGGAAGATATCCTGGCCCGTTACGGTGTGCCGATAAATGTAGCCGAGGACATCATGTCTTCCCGGATAAGCGAAGTGAAACGGGGTTTAATGCCGATGAACCACAACCGGGCTATCGATTCAGCCAAAATTTTGGGCATTCCGATGCTCAGCGCACACAGCGTGGCAGATAACCAGGTAGCCTCTTATCTGCAAGAGCTTTTTGACAATGAAGAACCGCGCACATTAGGGGATATTATAAAAATGCTTAAAGATATTCCTGAATATGCCGAAGCTGCCAGGCATAATGCCGGCCCGGAAATAATAATCGGCAATAAAAAAAGAAGGGCCGGGAAAGTTCTGGTCGATATGACCGGCGGCACCGGCGGTTCGGAAGATGCTTACGAAAAACTATCCCAGGCCGGGGTGGGAACCATAGTGGGAATGCATATAAAGGAAGGACACCGTAAAAAAGCGGAAAAGCACCATGTTAATGTCGTCATTGCCGGGCACATGGCCAGTGATTCTATCGGGATGAACCTGCTGCTTGACGGGCTGGAGAAAAAAGGGGTGGAAGTAATCCCCTGCTCCGGTTTAATCCGGCACAAGCGCAGTTAGCAGATAAAATAACCTGGTTGGTATTTTATTATAATTCTCAGCAGTTACCGGTCCAAAAGCAGCACAGCTGAGCAAAAACACTTTACTTTTTAAAAACGGATTATCCGGCAAATGGAAATCCAGGTAAATTAATAAAAGGCTGGCAGTAGCTGAACAGGCACTTTGGATATGAAAATGCACCGGCGCTATTTCGTTTCGGCGGGTTGTCCGGCTGCGGTTAGAAAGGCCCCGCATTTGCGGGGCCTTTCAACTAGCGATAGCTTAAGCGCATCCTCACATCAAGGGCTTTAGCTCCGCTGTCTTTTGAGAAAACCCGGGCCGGGTTGATGTCAAGTTCGCTTATACCCGGGAAGTCTGCCAGTAGATGAGAAGTGCGCACCACCAGGTCGACAAAAGCCTTGATGTCGGCCGGTTCTTTACCGCGCAGCCCTTTCAGTATTGCTGCTGATTTAAGTTCATTTAATTTATCTTCCACAATCTCCGGCCTTATGGGACAGAGGGCGTTGGCAATATCCTTGAATACCTCCACGTAGATACCCCCCATTCCGAAAAAAACCACCGGCCCGAAAGAGGGATCCTGCCTGCCCCCGATAAACATGTCGTGTCCTTCCCCGGCCATTTCCTGAACCCTGACCCCGCAAAAATGAGCTTCCGGGTTGTAGTTATGGAGGTTTTGGCGGATTGTATCGAAGCCACTTGCTACACTATCGTTATCTTTCAAGCCGATCAAGACCCCGCCGGCATCCGATTTATGCAGGGCGTCCGGCGAAACGACTTTCATCACCACCGGGAACCCGATTTCTTCGGCCTGGCTCACCGCTTCTTCTTTGTTTACCGCAGTCTTCGATTTGGCGGTGGCGATCCCGTAGGCATTTAATAGGTCAAGGGCTTCTTCCCCGTAATCGCCCTGTTTATCCTGCATCCATTTTTTTGCGGCCTGGTGATCAATTCCTTCCGGTCCTATAATACTGTCATGTTGTTGCTCCAATCGTTTCCTTTCGTAATACTTCATCTGGACTGAAAGGGAATGAACCATTTCCTCGGGGCTATTAAAGATTGGGAATTCAACATAACGCTTGCTTTGCTGAATAACCTTGGAAGGTCCGAACAAGCACACTCCCAGGGGTTTGCCGGCCGAAAGGATTGAGCCCCAGGTTTCCTTGGAAAGATCGGCTAAAAACATTTTTTGAAATATGTTATCACCCTGGGGCATGTGCGGCCGCTGGCTGATGTAAATTGCTCCATCGGTTTGCTCTGAATGCATTACCGAGTAAAAAACGTGGGCTGTTAGCTGGGGGTCGTATATATCGCCCATGTCAAGCGGATTGGAAAATTTGATTACCCCTGCGCTGCTGAATTGCTTTAGGCTGTTGTAAAAGTCCTCTCCCATATCGGCGAATGCAAACCCCTCTTTTTCGCAGAGATCCGCTGCGGCGACGGCAAAGCCACCGGCAGGGCTCATAACCATGACCCGCCTCCCTTTCATTGCCGGCAGCTGAAAAGCCTTGGTTACCCCGATAAAATCAAGAAAATTGTCCAGGCGGATAATCCCTGCCTCGTCAAAAGCTGAATTGATGATAGCTTCATCGCTGCTGACGGCAGCGGTATGGCTCATTGCCGCTTTTTCCCCGGCACTTGTAGTGTTGGCCTTGTAAACGATAATCGGCTTGTCGATTTTTTTGGCGGTTTCAATAAACTTTTTGCCCCGGTTAAGGCTTTCTAAGTATAAGCATATAGTTTTTGTCTGTGGATCTTTACCGAAGTATTCCAGGAAATCAACTTCATCTAAGTCAAGCTTGTTGCCGATGCTGGCAAGCTTGGCCAGTCCCAGTTTTTCGTCCAAAAGGTAATTAAGCATGGTCAGGGCTACCCCGCCGCTTTGCGATATTATAGACATGCTGCCGATAGGTGCTTTATGCAAAGCGACGAAAGGAAGGCAGAGACCGTTGTCCGTGTTGGCCACCGATAAGCTGTTGGGACCGACAAAACGGATCCCGTATTTTTTTGCCAGGGAAATTAATTTATCCCCCAGTTTTTTCCCTTCCTCACTGTATTCGGAAAAGCCGCCTGAAGGGATGGCCATTCTCCTGATCCCGAATTTTCCACAGCGGTCCATCATATCCGGGATTACCTGGGCCGGAACCATGCAGTAAGCCATATCGGGAACTTCCGGCAGGTCTTCGATATTTTTAAACATCCTGATTCCATCAACGTGAACGTCGTCACTGCGTTCGTTGACCCCAAATATCCTGCCCCGGTATCCCCAGCGCAGCAAGTTTTCCAGGGTTAACCTCGGTATATTGGTTGGTTTGGAGGATAAGCCGATAATCACAAGTGATTCCGGGTAAAAAAGTTTGTCCATGAATATTCTCTCCTTGGCGTTAAAATAATCCAGCCTGAACTTAGATCCTCATAGATTTTAACACAGTTCGGTTTAAAATACACCGGAAAAGCTTTATTTCAAGTCTTGAAAAGTGATATATTGGTAAAAAATCATACTTAAGGACGATGCCGATTTAAGACCGGGGGACCTTTGCCCCGGAGCTCTGCGGTGATAAGCTTAACCCGGAAGAAGCTAGAAGCAGATTAACAATAATCTAAAAGGGGTATGATGAAGATGACACAAAAAATGTGGGGCTTTATATTACTGACTCTGGGTATATTAGTATTACTTCAGGTAACCGGGGTTTATAATCTTGGCCTTGCCTTTTGGCCGGTAGTCCTGGTTCTGCTCGGTATTGCTATCATCTGGCACAGCTTTGGCAAGGGCGTTTTTTCCTGGGTCGGGTTAGGCCTGGGCCTTTGGGTAGGGGGCATAGGCCTGTTCAACATCCTTTACAACGCCGGAGCAACAGCTTTAAGCGGCAGTGATGTTGCCCGTTACGGCTGGCCGCTAATTTTAATTGCCCTTGGCCTTTCTATTATTTTCGGCAACCGGTTTTCGGAAAAAGGGTGTTGTTTTATCGGCTCAACGAGCTGCAATCATAAGAAAGGTTCCAGTTCGCGCCTGCATCATATTGGCGATCTCTACCAGGGTCAGCGAGCCTGGGTTTTAGACCAGGATATGGACCTGTATCACGGTATCGGTGAAGTAGTCCTCGATTTAACCACGGCAGAGATCAAACCGGGAACTCACAAAATATTCATCAAGGCCGGGATCGGTGAAGTTTCGATCAAGGTCCCGGACGGCGTTAATGTTGAACTTGAGGTCTCAATGGGAATAGGTGAGATCAACCTGTTCGGGGAAGAACGCTCCGGCTTCGGGGGCCTTTCCATGAAAAAAGTGGTGGAAGTTCCGGGAGCTGAAGCAACGGTGAATATTGAGGCAAGGCTGGGAATTGGTGAGGTGAATGCTATCTACACACCTGATCTTCCCGGTTCGGGGGTGGCAAATTGAGCCAGAAGCGAATTTTCGGTTTTCAGTGGCGGTTGGCAATTATTTACCTGGTTGTCGGTGCAGCCGGTGCAATAGCTACTCTTTCAGCTTACCAGGCCGGCCGCTATTATGATCTCGGGTTACTGCCTTCCCTGGCGGTTGGTTTCGGGGCGGGCATGTTTTGCGGTTTAGTCGGGGCTTTTACAGGATCGAAGATAGCCCGTTCAGTTAAACTCAGGTTATGGGAAGCCGGTCGTATGGCCGCCCGCATTTCAAGGGGCGATTACCGGGCCAGGCTGGCCCAGGGACCCGACGATGAAGTCGGCTGGTTGGAGGAGCAGTTAAACCAGATGGCCGCACAGCTGGAAAAAGCTGTCGCTTCTTTGCGGGACTTAGCTGAACAAAACCGCCGCCTGGGAGAAGAGGCGGGCCGCGGTGCCGTCCTCGAAGAAAGAATGCGCCTGGCCAGGGACCTTCATGATACTGTAAACCAGCAGCTGTTTGTTTTAGCAATGCGCTCAGCAGCCTTAAAGCAACGCCTTGAACGGATGGACTCAGGAGCTGCAAGCCTGGTTCCCGAAATGGCAGAGCTGGAAAAAATAGCCCGGGAAGCGCACAGCCAGATCCGGGAACTGATCTTGCAGATACGTCCGGTAACTTTAGAAAAAGAAGGCCTGGGTGCCGCCTTAAACGAATACATCAAAAATGTGGGTGAACGGGAAGACTGGGAAATCATAATTAATATTGATCAATCAATATTTCCGGATAGTAATCTCGGTGAAGGCTTGTTTCGCATTGCCCAGGAAGCTTTAAATAATATCAGCAAGCATGCTGATGCCGGGCAGGTAAAAGTTGCCCTCTCCAGGAAAGAGGGCTATATAGAACTAATTATTGCTGATGATGGTGTTGGTTTTGACCTGAAGGAGACAGTTGATCCTACCACGGTGGGCATCTCTGGAATCAAAGAGCGGGCTGCGCAAATGGAGGGAACTGTAAATATTGAATCGGCCAGGGGGGAGGGAACCAGGCTGAAAGTAGTGGTTCCTGAAAGATCCGGCATAGAGGAAAGGAGCGAGTGAAAGTGATAAGGGTCATGCTGGTTGATGATCACGGAATGGTCCGCGAGGGGCTTAAATATTACCTGGATGTGGAAGATGATATCGAAGTAGTAGGAGAAGCGGGTGATGGTAAAGAGGCGGCTGAACTGGTTTCCGGGTTAAAGCCGGATGTGATTTTAATGGATTTGATCATGCCCGGCACTGACGGTGTGGAAGGGACAAGGCTCTGCCTCGAGGCCAGTCCCGGTTCAAAAGTGGTGGTATTAACCAGTAAGGCTGAAGACGATATGGTATTACCGGCTGTAAAAGCCGGGGCGCTTTCTTACCTGCTCAAAGATGTGTCCGCCGAAGAGCTGTCTGCTGCCATTCGTAATGCCGCAGCCGGCAAGCCCACCCTGCACCCGATGGCTTCAACCCGGATGATGCAGGAAGTGAGCGGCGACAGGGAAAAGGCACTTGAACCGAACCAGATCAGCCCCCGGGAGATGGAAGTGCTTAAACTGATAGCCGTTGGTTATGGTAACAGGGAAATTGCCGAAGAGCTTTTTATCAGTGAGCGGACGGTAAAAACCCATGTTACCCACCTGCTTGAAAAATTAAATCTTCGAGACCGGACCCAGCTGGCCATCTATGCTTATCAGAATAACATTACTAATTAATAAGAGGGTATTTACCCGCAGCCGGATAAATTTTGCCCCTAACAAATATTGCTTTGAAGTGCTATAATCGAACAGGTAAAATATGCTCTTGTCACTAAAGGAGTTTTTCTCTTGATGGAAGAAAACCGGGAAGAAAAAGAGGAAATAAGAGAAGAAAAAACAATGCCTGGCACGGCCCTGACCTGGTTGAAACAGATCCTGCTGGTGATCCTTTTAACTTTAGTTATCAGTGTTTTAGTGGTGCAAACTTATGATATAAATGATGTCTCCATGGAGCCTACTTTTGATCCCCGGGGAAACCGGGTTCTGGTCTTTCTTGCTCCTTATCACCTTGATCATGTTCCCGATCATGAAGACATCGTGATCATTGACAGCAGGGTGGAACGGAAAAGAACTTTCCTGGACAAATTCCTGGACAGCCCCCTTGTTTCTATTATCAGGGGCGAACAAAACGAGCACCTCTGGGTAAAGCGGGTGATTGGGCTGCCCGGGGACAAGCTCGAATATGAGGACGGGAACGTTATCCGTAACGGGCAGGTTTTAGAAGAAGATTATGTTAAAGGAGAAATGCAATCCGGTTTTCAGTCGCTCGAGGTACCTGAAGATCATATTTTTGTAATGGGTGACAACCGTAATAGCAGCAGTGATAGCAGAAGCATCGGCCCAATCCCTACAGAAAACATCCAGGGCCGGGTGATCTTAAGATTTTTTCCATTCGATAAAATAACTACCTATTAAAACCCTTTACGGCTCAGCTTTGCCCGGGTTTTCCCGGCTTACAGGGCGCCGGGGAACCATAAGGCAGCTCTGGCAGTCTTTTAAGTAGATGTGTGTACAGCGGGCAGGTAAGAGTTTAAAAAGCGGCAGGTTATATTAAAGTGTTTTACGGGAATTCAATTATAGTTATTTAGAGAGGCGGGCCTTTAAGTGATGAGCAGAATGGATAAGCATAAAGAGAAAAAACGAATGGGTTTCTTGCCCAGGTTATTAATAATTGTCCTGGTCGTTATTTTATTGACCGGTTTTGTCGGCGCTTTCTACCCTTCTGTTTTTTTTAGTGCTGCAGATTTCCCGGCCGGTCTTTCCGGGAGTGGCGAACAGCTTCCCTTTAGCGGCGCTAATTTTTTGGATCGCTTCCGGCAGGATAAAATCAATTTTGTTATTCTCGGGTTTGACAGTTATGATTCCCGGGAAGGCAAACAAAGCCTGGCCAGGCCGGACTCAATTATAGTTGCTTCACTGGATGTTCGTTCGGCAAAGGTAGCGATGGTCAGTATTCCCCGGGACAGTTATGTCCAGATCCACGGGACAAGCACCTACGATAAAATAAACCACTCTTACATGCACGGATATTACCGGGCGGCGGAAGGTGAAGACCCGTTTGACAGCGCTCTGCGGACAACCCTGCTTACTGTCCGGGATTTTATGGGCGGGGTGCCCTTGCACGGCTATATCAAGCTTGATATGGCGGGGGCCGAAGATATTGTAGACAGCATCGGTGGGATATACCATGAAGTTGAATTTGATGTGCGTTCTGATTTTGGACGGGGCCGGGTACTGGTGGAGGAAGGGTACCAGCTGCTGGATGGCAAAAAATTTCTTCATTACGTCAGGAACCGTGCTGATGCCCAGGGCGGCGACCGGGGCAGGGCCGGGCGCCAGCAGGAAATGATGATAGTTTTGCTGGATCAGATCACGGAGCCGCGAGGGATCATCCGTGCTCCCGCACTTTACAGGGCGGTTACAAACAGTGTGGAGATGGATCTGAATAAGCTTCAACTGGCGGGCCTGGGCCTGTTTGGGTTAAGGGTGGATCCTTCCGAAATTGAATCTTACGTGCTGGGCGGACGTGGCCAGCTTTCTTACCGGGACGGTCAGAATATTTATTACCTGGTAATCGACGAAGATTACCGGGTAGAAGTAATTGAAAAAGTGTTTGGAATTAAAGTGGATCACAGGGCGATGCCCACTTTGGAAGGGCCTATGGTTGAAGACGAACCGGAAGAGCCTGAACCGGATCCGGAAATTGAACCTGAGGAAGAAGCGGATCAGGAGCCGGTGGAAGATCCTGAACCCGGACAAGATGATCCGGTTGAAGAGGATCCTGAAGAAGAGAAGCCGGTCGAGGAAGAACCGGGTGACGAAAACGGGGATGCCGAAGAAGAGCCTGTGGAGGAAGAGCCGGCTGAAGAAGATGAAGAACCAGCTGAGGATGAAGCGGAAGAAAAAGAAGATGATGACAACGGAGATACGGATTAAAAGGAAATTTTTAGACAGGTAAAGCCTGTTAGAAAATGCGATAATTAAAATGTTTTTAATTTCAGCGAATTTAAACCACAACCTTGTAATGGCTGAGCAGGTTTTCTGAAAAACATTGACAGCTGCCCGGTTTGGTGCTAAACTTTTTTCAAGTTGAGCACCCTTTAAGGATGGTCCAGCGAGGCCGGCAAGGGAGCGATCAAGAGGGTAAAACCTGGACACCGCCCGCTCCCAAGATCAGAGGCGGTGTTTTTATATGCCCGGGCATCCTTCCGCCGTTGCTGTTAAAGCCCAGGTGGGGAAGGAGGTGAGATTGTATGGCGCTTAAACATAAAGCGACCGTTATGGACGAAAAAGGCATGCATCAGGCCTTAAGACGTATTGCCCATGAAATAGTTGAGCGGAACAAGGGACTGGAAAAAATAGCCCTGATCGGAATTCGCAAGCGCGGAGTTCCCCTGGCCAGGTACCTGCAGAGTTATTTGAACGAGATTGAAGAATTTGATATCCCCTTTGGCATTCTTGATATTACCCTTTACCGCGATGATTTGATCCAGAGACAGGATCAACCCGAAGTTCACACTACCGAGGTTCCCTTTGAATTAACCGATAAAAATGTAATTTTAGTTGACGATGTTCTTTTCACCGGCCGCACCGTTCGTGCCGCCATGGACGCCATGGTTGATTTTGGACGTCCGGCCAGTATCCAGCTGGCGGTACTTGTGGACAGGGGACACCGTGAACTCCCAATCAGGGCCGATTATGTGGGTAAAAATGTGCCTTCTTCCCGCAGTGAACTGGTAGAAGTGCGGGTGAAAGAAATTGATCAAAAAGAACAGGTTGATATTTTAGAAAGAACAAATGATTGATTTACTGGAATAGAATTTTTATGCAGGAGGAGGTATTTAAATTAGGTGCAGACTTTAAGGCGCAAAGACATCCTGGGGTTAGAAGAAATGTCCGCTGAAGAGATTACCCTTATCCTGGAAACAGCCCGTTCGATGCGTGAAATCATGCAGCGTAAAATTAAGAAAGTGCCTACTTTGCGCGGGCGGTCCGTGTTAAACCTATTCTATGAGCCCAGCACCAGGACCAAGGCCAGCTTTGAGCTGGCACAGAAATATATGAGTTCCGATGCGGTAAGCGTAGCCGGGACATCTTCAAGCCTGGTTAAAGGGGAAACTTTGAAAGATACCGTGCGAAATGTTGAAGTGATGGGCGTGGAGTGCGTAATAATGCGCCACCCGGTTTCGGGTTCTGCCCATTACCTGGCCCGCAACGTGGAAGCTTCGGTGATTAATGCCGGGGATGGTATGCATGAGCATCCCACCCAGGGATTACTCGACATGTTTACCATCTTTGAAAACAAGGGCCGGTTGGAAGAATTGAAAGTAGTGATCGTCGGTGATATCAGGCACAGCAGGGTGGCCCGGTCCAACCTCTGGGGCCTACAAAAAATGGGAGCTGAAGTAGCTGTGGCCGGCCCCCCGACCCTGATGCCCCCGGACCTCGATGTTTTTGGGGTAAAACATTTTACAAGCATTGAGGAAGCTGTTGCCGACGCCGATGTGGTGATGGCCCTGCGGCTGCAGAAAGAACGCCAGGAAAGCGGGTTTTTCCCCAGTATGCGTGAATACGCAGAAACCTATGGGTTAAATGCCAGGAGGCTTGAACATACCAAAGAGGATCTTCTAATAATGCATCCCGGACCGATTAATCGGGGGATTGAGTTGAGCTCGGATCTTGCCGACGGCCCCCGCTCGGTGATTATGGACCAGGTAGCGGCGGGAGTTGCCGTTAGAATGGCTCTGCTCTATCTTTTACTGGGAGGGACAAAGGAATAATGAAAACACTTTATATTACCGGGGGAAGGGTGATCGATCCTTCCCGTAATTACGACCAAACTGCCGATTTGTTGATTGAAGACGGGATTATTAAAAAAGTGGAAAAAGGGATGAAACCCCCTTCCGATGGGGAAGTTATCGATGCCGACGGCCTGGTGGTCACTCCCGGCCTGGTTGATATGCATGTTCACCTGCGCGATCCCGGCCAGGAATACAAGGAAGATATTAACTCAGGGACCAGGGCTGCAGCCGCCGGCGGTTTTACTTCGGTTGCGGCAATGCCCAATACCGACCCGGTTACAGATGATCCTTCCATGATCCGCTATGCTTTTGATAAGGCCGCAAATACCCCTGCCCGGGTTTACCCCATGGGGGCTGTGACCAGGGGGCAGGAAGGCAAAGAACTGGCTGAACTGGGACGAATGAAAAAGGCCGGAGCGGTTGCTTTTTCAGATGACGGTAAGCCGGTGGTTGACGGGATGATGATGCGCAATGCTCTGCAGTATGCCATGGGGTTAGATGCCCTGGTTATTGTGCACGAAGAAGATCCCGCCCTTGCCGCCAGGGGAATGATGCATGAAGGGACAGTTTCGTCAGTCCTCGGTTTAAAAGGGATCCCTTCGGCAGCCGAAGAAGCAATGCTATCCCGCGATTTACTGATACTAAAAATTACGGGGGGTAAGATGCACGTTGCTCATGTTTCTACCGCCGGTTCTGTCGAAATGCTGCGCAGGGCCAAAAAGGAAGGGTTAAATGTAACCGCCGAGGTAACCCCCCACCACTTACTGCTCACCGACCGGATGGTTAAAAACTCCGGTTACAGTACGAATACAAAGGTTAACCCCCCGCTCCGGGCGGAGCGCGACCGGCAGGCCCTCTGGGAGGGGCTTCTGGACGGAACTATTGATGCGATTGCTTCCGACCATGCTCCCCACCACCCTGACGACAAGGACATGGAATATGATTTTGCTCCCTTTGGCATTGCAGGCCTGGAAACTACACTGCCCCTGATGCTTGATGAGGTAAATTCTGAACGGGTTAAAGAATTTACTTTGCCGGTTTTGGTTGATCGGCTTTCCACGGGGCCTGCCAGGATCCTGCAGCTTGACAGCGGAACCTTAAAAGAAGGAAGCACGGCTGATCTGACGATATTGGATTTAAACCGCAGCTATATAGTTGACCCTGACTCCTGGCACTCCAAGTCGCGAAACACCCCATTTGCCGGGCGCCGCCTGCTCGGAGCCCCGGTTTATACCATAGTCGGCGGGCGGGTAACCATGAAGGAAGGTGTTTTAACTGAATAAACCTGCACAGGCGGAATTTGCTATCGAGCAGGGCCGGGTTTTAGATCGGAAAATGGTTGCCCCCGGATTTTGCCGCCTGAGCCTGGAAGCTCCGAAAATTGCCGCGGCAGCGCGCCCCGGGCAGTTTGTCCAGGTGTACATGTTTTCCGGCAGGCGGCCAATGCTGCCCCGGCCGTTCAGTATTTTTAATGCAAATCCCGGGCAGGGGCAAATAAGCTTTTTTATAGAGGTTAAAGGGCCGGGCACTGCTATGTTGGCCGCAGCTAAAAAAAATGAAACCTGGTCCCTGCTTGGCCCCCTGGGAAACGGTTTTCCGGCCATGCCGGAAGGTTCTTTGCTTGTAGCCGGCGGGGCGGGCATTGCGCCCCTGGTTTTCCTGGCTGCTTCAACCCAAAAAGAGCGGCTGCTGATTTACGGGGCTCCTTCAGCTACCATGCTTACCTGCCCATCAAGTGATCTTGATTTACCCGGACTTATAACCCTGGAAGCTACCGAAGACGGCAGCAGGGGAGAAAAGGGGACTGCCCCGGAGCTGCTTGCAGTCAAAATAAAAGAGGCTTCGGCTGTTTTTTCCTGCGGTCCCTGCGGCATGCTTGCTGCGGTAAAAAGCTTGTGCGTGAGCCATGGTGTCCCGGGCTGGGTTTCGGTGGAAGAACGGATGGCCTGCGGGATCGGCGCCTGTGTAGGATGCGTGATAAAAACTGGAAATGGTTACCGAAGAGTTTGTAAAGACGGCCCCGTCTTTCCGGTAGAGGAGGTTGTTTTTGATGAACAGGGCTGATCTTAATAATCATGGTGATCTCAACCTGCAGGTAGACCTGGCCGGAATCAAGTTGAAAACGCCGGTGCTGCTGGCTTCGGGACCCGCAGGCTATGGTCACGAATACCGGGAACTCCTTGATTTCAGGACACTTGGAGCGATTATTGTCAAAGGTATTTCGCTCGAACCGTGGACGGGCAATCTCCCTCCGAGGTTAGCAGAAACCTCATGCGGCCTGCTGAACGCCGTCGGCCTGCAAAACCCCGGTGTGGACTACTTCTTAAAAGAAGACCTGCCGGCGCTAAGAAACAGCGGAACAAAAGTTATCGTCAATGTAGTTGGCTGCAGCCCCGATGAATATGCTGCCGTAACCTCGCGCCTCGACGGAAAAGAAGGCATTGACGGGCTTGAAATAAACATTTCCTGTCCCAATGTTAAAGCGGGAGGCATGGCCTTTGGTACCGACCCTAAAGCAACTGCAAAGCTGGTGGAAAAGGTGCGGCGGGAAACCGAGTTACCCCTTGTGATTAAACTTACTCCTAATGTCACCGACATTTCTACCGTGGCCAGGGCCGCCGAAACAGCGGGCGCTGACGGCTTATCCCTGATTAATACTTTAGCGGGGATGTTGATTGATACCGAAAATCAAAAGCCCCTGCTTGGCAATACTTTTGGGGGGCTTTCCGGTCCTGCCGTTATGCCGGTAGCTTTAAAAATGGTCTGGCAGGCAGCCGCAGCGGTTAGAATTCCGGTGCTGGGCATGGGCGGCATTAATTCCGCCGATGATGCCCTCCAGTTTATCATGGCCGGAGCCAGGGCGGTAGCTATCGGCACAGGGATTTTTTATAACCCCCGGCTGCCTGTAGAGATTAATAAAGGTCTGGCCGGTTACCTGCATGATAAGGGCTATAATTCCCTGGCTGAAGTTGAAGGGGTTGCCCGCAGGCAGAAAGGAGCTGACTAAAATGAAAACTCCTGGAAACCGTTTGCTTATCGCCCTCGATTACCCGGATCCCTTGCAGGCAAAAAGGCTGGTTACTGAGCTTGCTCCTCTCGGGGTCGGTTTCAAGGTTGGTCTTGAACTTTACATGGCCGGCGGGCCCGAATTGGTTAAAGAACTGGCTTTAAAGCACCATATATTCCTGGATTTAAAATTTCACGATATTCCCAACACCGTAGCTGCGGCCGTTAAGCAGGCTGCTTCACTGGGTGTGTGGATGGTTAATGTCCATGCCTCCGGTGGACGGGCCATGCTGGAGTCGGCACGGGAAGCTCTTGCCGGCGGGGGGAATAACCGGCCTCTTCTTTTTGCTGTAACCGTGCTGACCAGCTTGAAAGAAAAAGACCTGGCTGAAACCGGTTGTCCGGGTGACGTAAACGAGAAAGTGCAAAAACTGGCCGTGCTTGCTGCAGAATGCGGGCTTGACGGAGTGGTCTGTTCACCCCTGGAAGTGGCGGCAGTTAAGCGCAACCTTTCCGGATCACTGCTTACGGTAACGCCGGGAGTGAGGCCGGCCGGTGCCGATCGGGGGGACCAGTCGCGGATAGCAGCCCCCGGTGAAATAATCAGCTCAGGCGGCGATTACCTGGTTGTAGGTCGCCCGGTCACCCGTGCGGAAGATCCGGCTGCCGCAGCAAATAATATTTTGCAGGAAATGAGGGTTGGATGATGAGCGATAGTTTGGATAATGGTCACCTCTACAGCTGGCTGGATGATCCTGAAACAGTTTTTGCGGAAACGGGAGTGATCCTGGAGGGGCACTTCCTGCTTACTTCGGGAAGGCATTCCAACCGGTTTATGCAGTGCTCGCAGCTGCTCCAGTACCCTGAATATGTAGAAACTGTCGGCAGCAATATGGCGTCTCCCTTTAGAGAAGAAGGAATCGAAACCGTTATTGGGCCGGCTATGGGCGGAGTGGTCCTGGCTTATGAAGTGGCCCGGCAGCTGGGAGCCCGGGCAATATATGCCGAACCGGAGGGAAGTAATATGGTTCTAAGGCGCGGCTTCAAGGTTGATCGAGGTGAAAGGGTTTTGGTGGTTGAAGATGCGGTATCCACCGGCGGTTCGGTGCAGAAGGTGATCGATTTGCTGCACAGTTTGGCTGCAGAACCGATCGGCGTATCGGTTATATTTGATCGCTCTTCGGGCAAAATAGATTTTGGTTTGCCCACAAGTTCAGTTTTTGCCATGGAGATAGCGTCCTACGATCCGGACGAGTGTCCCATGTGTAAAGAAGGGATCCCCTTAGAAAAACCCAAGGGCAAGTAGACGCTTTAACTTAATCACGCCCCGGCCTTTATACTAAAATTGTTGTTACTCGGTCCTTGCTGCATTCTGGATGGGGGCGTTGCAGGCAAAGCGGCTACAATGTCTATTGAGGCAAAAGGCGCAGCCGGTCGACTATCATGGATCCAGGCCGCCGGAGCCAGCCAAATTAGCATAAGACCCGGGGAAAAATAAGTAGCAGGACCGGTTTAGGGCAATACTTAAGATGGGAGCTATCAGTGATATGCAAGAACAGATTTACAAACGGTTGAGTAAAGAAATGAACATACCTGAAAACAGGGTGGCCCAGACAGCAACCTTACTTGACGAGGGCAACACGGTGCCGTTCATTTCACGCTACCGTAAAGAAATGACCGGCGGATTAACCGATGAGGATGTCCGCCTGCTGCAGGAAAAACTGAAACAGTATCGCAACCTGGAAGAAAGGCGTGCAGAAGTCCTGCGCCTGATCGAGGCTCAGGGGGCGCTTACCGGGGAACTACAAAAGCAGTTGGAAAAGGCAGCTACCGTTACAGAGATAGACGACCTTTACCGTCCCTTCAGACCCAAGAAAAAAACCAGGGCTTCGGTGGCCAAAGAAAAAGGTCTTCAACCGCTGGCCCGGGCCATAATGGAAGGGGTGGTGAGCCCTTCACAAGAAGCGCATAGCTATCTCGATCCGGAAAAAGATCTCTATAACGTTGAACAAGTTTTACAGGGGGCGTCCGACATAATCGCTGAAGCAGTTTCAGATGATGCTTCTGTGCGTAAAAACCTGCGTAGTTTTTACCGGCAAAAGGGGTCGGTGGAGATCCATAAAAAAGCAGGCTCCGAGGTAAATACTTACGATGATTACGACGGTTACAGTGAACCACTGGCCAAGATCAAACAGCACCGGGTCCTGGCCGTTAATCGCGGAGTTAAAGAAAAGGTGCTTGATTTAAGCATTGTGGTGCCGGAACAAGAAGTACTCGACCTGATTGCCGGAAAATATATCACCCCGGAACAGAATGAAGCCTGCAGCAAACTGGTAAAGGAAGCTCTCACAGACGGTTACAGGAGATTGATCCACGGTTCCCTGGAAAGAGAAATTTGGCAGGATCTGCTGGAAAAAGCAGTTGAGGGAGCCCTGGTGGTGTTCAAAGAAAACTTGAAAAAAAGGCTCCTTGTCCCCCCCGTTCGGCATTGCCGCGTTTTGGGATGGGACCCGGGGTATCGCACCGGGTGTAAGCTGGCCTGCGTGTCAGAAACCGGAGAGCTTTTGGAAACTGCGGCAGTTTTTCCCACCGCGCCCCGCAATGATCTTAAAGGTGCGGCCAAAACAGTGCTTCAGTTAATGGACAAATACGAAATTGATTGCATTGCTATCGGCAATGGCACCGCTTCCCGGGAAAGTGAGGTTTTCATCGCCGATCTGATCAAGGAAAACCAGCTGAAGGTTTCATACACGATTGTCAACGAAGCCGGGGCCAGCGTTTATTCGGCTTCTCCGGCAGCGAAAAAAGAATTTCCCGATCTTGATGTAGCCGAACGCAGTGCCGTATCAATTGCCCGCCGGCTCCAGGATCCCCTGGCGGAACTGGTCAAGATTGATCCCAGGGCGATTGGAGTTGGGCAGTACCAGCATGATATGCCGCCTAGGGAACTCGACGCTGCCCTTACAGGAACCGTGGAAAGTTGTGTCAACAGCGTGGGGGTTGATTTAAACAGCGCCTCCTCGGCTCTCTTATCTTACGTGGCCGGGATTAACAGCAATGTGGCGGTAAAAATTGTTGATTACCGCAATGAGCTGGGCGAGTTCAGTTCCCGGGAACAGCTGCTGGATGTGTCCGGGCTGGGACCGAAGGTGTTCAAGCAGTGCGCCGGCTTCCTGCGTCTGCCCGACAGCGACAATTACCTGGAAAGAAGTGCGGTCCACCCGGAATCCTACGAACTGGCCGGAAAAATTATGGAAGAGCTGAAGTTCAGCCCGGAACAGCTTGGTAAAATGGAAGAAATCCCGGTCCTGGAAGACCATGAAATAGCAGATCTTGCCGGCCGCCTGGATGCAGGTAAACCGACTGTTAAGGATATCCTTGATGAGTTTCGCAAACCGGGACGCGACCCCCGCGAAGATTTGCCTAAACCGGTTTTTTCCCAATCGGTGACTGAACTCGAAGATCTGGAGCCGGGGATGACCTTGATGGGGATTGTCCGCAATATCGTCGATTTTGGGGCTTTTGTAGATATTGGAGTTCACCAGGATGGCCTGGTCCATATCTCAGAAATTGCCGACCGTTTTATTAAGCACCCCCTGGAAGTGCTGCAGATTGAAGCAGTGGTTCCGGTTAAGATTCTTTCTATTGATAAAGAACGCGGCCGTATCTCTCTATCCATAAAACAGGCAGAAAAGGCCGGGCAGATGAATACTTGATAAGCGCCTGTCCAACTCGATTACTGTGCTTTTACCCGGCTTGGAACAGGTATTGGCGGAAGAGCAGGTTTACCGGGAAAATAGGGGACCAGGTACGGCAATCCAAAGATTAACGGAAAACCGCTGAATAAAAGGAATTTTTTCTCTGCAGGCATCACGTGCCAGAAGCCGTTTAAAAAACTTTGGGAGGCCCTGGAAAAATCGGGGCGGGGCAGGCTAAGCCGAACATTGCCGGAGTCATCGACTACCAGTACGGACTCGCTGGCATTTTCCAGGCCGGTTTCTTTTTTGCCATCGTAGTGTACCCAGATGTGAGTTAAGGATATGTTTTTCTGGTAAGGAATCTCCTTATATTCCAGCAGTGATGCAAAAAGCAAATAACGGGCCTTACAATCACCGGTTCCTCTCTGCAGGGCTTCTTCCAGGGTGGGGAAATACCAGGGCATATTGTAAACTTCCCAGTCATAGCTGTAAGGCAGGTGGGAGCGGACAAAATATTCGATTTCTACCGGGAAGCTGCCCTTTAGCTCCAGGGCCAGGTCCTCTACTATTGACGGCTTTACCGGAGGGTTGTTTAACCTGTAAATGCTGGTAAACAAATCAACCGGGTTTGGGTAAAAGACCAGGAGGATCCAGGCCATTAAAAGGATCACCTTGATCGCTAATCTCTTTTTAACGGGGTTCGATCGAATATTATAAAGGTTGTTTAGCTTCATTTTTTAGGGCTCCATCCGTTGTTTACAATCGGTTTGCATTTAGTTTACACTTTATTTACATTTTAATATAATTTACAATACAGCGCAATTTTGATGAAAGCTTGATACATTACGCATGCGGCTTTAAGCTGGCGGTGGCTCTGCCAGATTGCTTTTTACCCTCCTCGAGCAAATTTCTTCTCTTAACCCGATTGCTCAAGTTTTTTTAATAAAACCGGCAAGCCTGAAATAATTACCCGGGCGATCAAAGTCGACAGATCAAATAATTCAGTCAGCTCCCGGTACTGATGAAGCGGACTCTCTATTCATGAATAAATGTTGTGGCTGCTCAGGCGTGCAGAATTTTGGCCTCGTAACGGTTCCTTGCGGGTATGGCGGCTATAGCGGACCATCTATACAGCAACATGTATAGTTTTTGCAGTATTTAATAAAAATTGTGCAAGGATTTTACCATGCAACAGGGAATATTTTATTAAAGGGGATGATCAAATGAAGGTTTATTATGCGAAGGTAATCATAACGATCATGGTGGTCCTGGTTTTATTATCCTGGTTTTTTACAGCCGAGTTTGGAGCTTACGATACACAATATCTCCGTTATCTCAGCCTGCTGTTTGGTTCCCTCGGGCTATTATTCATTTTCATCCAGTTTGTTTTGGTCTCGCGCATAAAATTTATTGAACGCGGCATCGGGCTTGATCGGCTTTTTCGCTGGCACCGCATTTTTGGAAGGACCGGGTTCTTTTTTATTCTTTTACACGCAATTTTAATTACCTATTACCGTTTAATCGAATTTGGGGAATTGTTCCCGAATGTTTTTATTTTTGCCGGGGTTATTGGCCTGGCCGGTTTTGCGATTACCGCTTCGCTCGCTTCCATGTATAAAAAGCTGGGGCTGGCCTATGAAGTTTGGCGGAACATTCATCTGGCAAATTACCTCTTGTTCCCCGTGGTTTTAATCCATGCTTTTTATCATGTCCGGGAAGGCACCTTGTTTTTTTACTTTTTACCTCTTCTAGCGATGTTGTTTGTCGCCGTGGTTGTTTACCGGCTGATCCGGATCATCATGGTGCGCGCCAATCCATACCAGGTAACAGAGGTCAGGCAGGAAGCAGAAGGTATATACAGCCTTTTTTTCAAGGGCAAACCGTTTGATTTCAATCCGGGGCAGTTTATGTTTGTCCAGCTTTTACGAAATGGCCGTTTGTCGTCCGCGCATCCTTTTACTATTTCAGCTTCACCCACGGCAGGCCTTCTTTCAATTACGCCTAAAAAACTGGGAGACTTTACTGCCTCCATCAAGGATACGAATGTGGGCGATCAGGCTTTTATCGATGCTCCTTACGGGGTATTTAGTTTTTTAAATTATGAGAGCGGTGAACCGGTTTTTATAGCCGGTGGCATAGGGATAACTCCTTTTATGAGCATGCTCCGCTATATTAAAGATGAAAGGCCGGATATGAAAGTAACCCTTTTTTGGGCCAACCGTAATGAAAAAAGTTTATGCTTCAGGGAAGAACTGGCACTGATGCAGGAGGAAGTACCCGGTTTCCGGGCCATCATGGTGATGTCAGATCAGCCGGACTGGCAGGGGGAAAAGGGGCATGTCAATGCGCCAATGCTCTTAAATTACCTGGAAACAATAGAGGGGAAAGAGTTTTATGTCTGCGGCCCGCCGGCGATGACCCGGGCAATCATGGAGGAATTGAAACAGCTGCAGGTTCCGCCGGGGATGGTCCATTACGAACTGTTTGAACTCTAGTGAAGGGCCTACAACAAGTAACTTATTCAATTGCTACAAGCCCGATCATTAAACAACTTGAAATGAAAATCCTGCCGCCAGAGTTTTTATTTCAGGTTCGGCGGGATTATGGCTGAGCAGGCCGGCGAGTTATAGATGAAAAGTCGATTTTAGAGATAGGAGGAGCTTAACAGATGAACCTTATTTTTCACAACGGACGGATTTTAACGATGGACCAGGACAAACCGGAAGCAGAGGCTGTTGCGGTGAAAAACGATAAAATCGCCGCGGTGGGTAGTAACGAAGAAATTATGGCCCACAGGGAAACGGGTACTGAAGTAATTGATTTAAAAGGAAGATCACTGCTGCCGGGTTTCAACGACAGCCATATGCACCTTATGGAGTATGCCCAGAACCGGGCTAAGGTTGACCTGCGGCGCTGTAAAAGCGTGGAAGAGGTTATTGAAGCGATTAGGAGCTTTATTGATGAACGGGAGGTCAAAAAAGGGGCATGGGTCTACGGTTGGGGATGGGACCATGGTCTTTTCCAGGATAAGCGGATGCCCAACCGCCTTGATCTTGACCGGGCTTCTGAAGAACACGCTATTGCGATTACACGGACCTGTTGCCATATTATATCGGCGAACTCCCATGCATTGCAAAAAGCAGGAATTGGAAAGGATCCTCCTGCTGTTACCGGTGGCAATGTGGAGGTTGATGAGCGGGGAATGCCAACGGGCATTCTTGAGGAAAAAGCGATGCAGCTGGTAAATGAACTGAAGCCGCCGCTTGACGGGGAAGCTTTAAAAGATTTGATCAAACAGGCGGTAAAAGATTTTTTATCTGCAGGGCTTACCTCGGTGCAGACCGATGACCTTGCTTTCCTGGGCAGCGATTTGATGCCGGTTTTAACCGGGGCCTACCAGGAACTTGAAGCGGCAGGTGAACTAAATTTAAGGGTTAATTTACAATGTTTGCTGCCTTCCGTGGAAGAGCTGCAGGCAGTACTCGATCGCGGTTACCGGACCGGCCAGGGCGGGCTTTATTTTAAAATCGGCCCCCTTAAACTTTTAACCGACGGTTCCCTGGGAGGGCGCACCGCGCTTCTTTCAGAACCTTATGATGAAACATCGCCATACCGGGGAGTTGAAGTGCTCTCCGTTGAAATACTGGAAACCCTGGTCAATATGGCCTCTGAGCGAAAAATGCAGGTAGCCACCCATGCAATCGGTGATTTGGCAGTGGAAAGAGTCCTTAATGCTTACGAAAAAGCGGCCCGGAATTATCCCCGGGCCGATCCCCGTTACCGGGTTATTCATGCTTCCATGGCCACTGACGAACTGTTAGAACGTTTTAAGCAGCTGGATATTATCGCCGATATCCAGCCTCCATTTATCCCCTCCGATTATATTTTGGTAGATCGACACCTGGGAGAAAAAAGGGCGTCGTGGACTTACCGCTGGAAGGACTTTGCAAATAAGGGGATCAAGTTAGCGGGCGGTTCGGATTGTCCGGTGGATGATTATCCCCCGCTCGAGGGGATCCATGCGGCCGTAACCAGGCAGGATAAGGAGGGTAACCCGCCGGGCGGTTGGCATCCGGATCAGTGTTTAAGCCTGGAAGAAGCTCTTTACATCTATACTATGGGTTCCGCTTACAGCAGTTTTGAGGAAAATGAAAAGGGTAGTATTGCAACCGGTAAGTTTGCGGACCTGGTGGTGCTATCAGATGATATAACTGCCCAGGAGCCCGATCAAATCAAAGACCTCCGGGTCGATCTTACCGTTGTCGGCGGTAAAATTGTTTTTAGCCGTTAAATCGAGGTGATCGAAATGTTTCAGATCCTGGTGATCAATCCCGGTTCTACTTCAACCAAGATTGGCTGGTTTGAAAACGAAAAGTGCCTCTTTAGGGAAACCCTGAGCCACAGTGTTCAAGAAACTTCCCCTGAATTGAGCAGGGAAGAGCAGGCTCGTTTCAGGCGCCGGGCTTTACTTGACTGTCTCACCGCTTACGGCCGTTCAATTAGCGAGTTATCTGCCATAGTTGTCCGCGGCGGTTTGCTCAAACCGCTTGCTTCCGGGACATACCTGGTTGATGAGGCTGTTTATGAAGACCTGGTTTCGGCAAGGTATGGGTGGCATGCCTCGAATTTGGGCACGATTATTGCCCTGCCGCTGGCCCGGGAAAACAAGCTGCCGGTATATACTGTTGATCCGGTTACTGTTGATGAATTTGATCCCAGGGCCCGTTATTCGGGATTGGCGGGGGTACCCCGCCGCAGCATGTCCCATGCCCTTAATATGAAAGCGGTAGCTCGCTGCGCTGCTGAGGATATGGGCAAAAAATATGAAGATCTCAACCTGGTCGTTGTACACCTGGGAAGCGGCACTTCGGTTTCCGCTCATTGCTGCGGCCGGATGGTGGATGTCAACAATGCCAACGAGGAAGGTCCCTTTTCCCTGGAGCGCTGCGGCACTTTGCCGGCGCTGGGGCTGGTTAAAATCTGCTACAGCGGAAGTTACAGTGAAGAGGAAGTGGTGCGCCTGCTTACTTCCCGGGGCGGGGTCTATTCTTACCTGGGCACCAAGGATTTTGCTTCAGTAAATGAAGCCGCCGGATGTGGCGATGAAGAGGCCCGGGGAGTAGTCGAAGCCATGGCTTACCAGGTAGCCAAGGAAATTGCGGCTATGGCTGCGGTTTTGAGCGG
>Ga0207421_10001603_pt1 | contig 28795 bp, 18 predicted proteins | sample SodLakKL_010_SED_4_FD_187542 | JGI IMG/M metagenome (GOLD analysis project Ga0207421, IMG submission 187542) | Alkaline sediment microbial communities from Lake Tanatar, Kulunda Steppe, Russia - 8KL_010_SED (SPAdes) (version 2) | ecosystem: Environmental > Aquatic > Non-marine Saline and...
CGGCGGGCCCGGCTCGCCCGGGGATGCGCCGGCGGGCGGAGCGATCGCCGTCGCCGGCTCGCCCGCGGGGGGCCCGATCGCATCCGACTCGGCGACCGGGAAGCCCACTCATACCACCACGCTCCATGCCGTCGACGAGTACGGAAACGTGGCCGCGGTTACCACGTCCATCGGAATCAGCGTGTTGGTCGCCGGAGAGACGGGCATCCACATGAACGAACGCCTCACCTTCATGAGCAACGATCCGGATCACCCCAACGCCATCGAGCCGGGCAAGCGCGTCCGCCACACATCCATGCCCTATCTCGTGAAGCGTGACGGCGCCCCGTACATCGCCGGAGGCAACACAGGCGCCGACTTCCAGCCGCAAGGGCAGCTACAGCAACTGATGAGCATCGTCGATTTCGGGCTGTCCGCCCAGGAGGCGATCGATCTTCCACGCTTCGACGTCCGCACCTTTCCGTCGACCATCTATCCCTACAACGTGCGGAACCAGCTCCTCGTCGAATCCGGCTTCCCGGACCACGTTCGAGATGCCCTGGCCACTCGCGGGCACACCGTGAGAACCGGCACCTATTGGGGACACGCCACTGCCATTGTGATCGATGACCACGAGTCCGGCGACATGGAAACGGGCGCCGAGCCGCGAGAGGTAGACGCGTCCGGTCTTGTGCAGTAACTTGACTCTTACACTCAACTGTCTGCAGACAGGACGGCCGGCTTCAGGGGAACTGTTTCTGATGCCGGCTGGTCCGGCAGTCGGGAGACTCGCCGGACGGAGACGTGCCGGACGGAGGCGCCCATGACCAACACACGCCCCCAAAGCTCTGCAGACAACCCAGGTTCGAGAGGGGCAACTCCGCATCATAGGCCTGACATCAGAATGGCACACCGCCCCGAACGAGCTGTATTCTCGCACGGGTTGAGGAGGCCCTATGGATGACCACTCACAACAGAACGATCGCTCCGGTGCCAGAACCAAGCAGCGACCGAAGCGGGCGGTAGCCGGGAGCGTTGCGGCCGTCGTAGTGGCACTGGTAGTCGTCGCCTGCGCTCCGGACGCCCGGGAGCTCACCGACGGCACGTACCTCGCCCACTCCGAAGCCTATGACGCCGAAGGATGGGCCGCCTTCCTGCGGCTCGATGTAGCGAACGGTGAAGTAGCAAACGTGCTCTTCGAACGCATCAACCGTTACGACGATTTCGAGAGCGACCAGGCACATCGAGCCCGCGAGCTGGAAGCCGAGGGATATCTGCGGCCTGCCGAAGAGATGGGGCTACTCGAAAGGGCAATAGCAACCGACGGCAGCCTCGATGACGGCGAGATCGAGCGGGGTGCCCGGTTAGGGTCCGCGTTTGAAACGCTTGCGTCAGCGGTCCTCGACCGGGCCGCGGATGGTAATGAAGAGACCGCGGCTGTGTCGATCGAGGAGATAGCGCCCGGTGACGCGGCGCCCGCCGAACCGGAGCTCGTGAACTCCGACGTGATCCGGTTCGCCGCACTCGAGATCTCCGAGTCCGAGCGAGCTCGACGAGCCCGCCGCGGCGGGCTCGGGGAAGCCCAAGGAGAGACCGGGAGCTACGCGGCGGTCTCCAACCACCGAGCGGCAACCGACGCAGCGATGGAGGTTCTGGAAGCCGGAGGTACGGCCGCCGACGCCGCCTTCGTGACAGCTTCGGTTTTGACGGTGACCGAGCCGTGGTTCTCGACCGTGCTCGGAGGCGGCACATGGGCACTGTACTTCGACAACGCGACAGGAGAGGTACGGTCGCTCGACGGCGTGGCGGGCGCAGCCGCCGGAGCCACGCCGGAGTACTTCTCCCGGACCGAGCGCTATGGCGAATACGGCATGCACCTCGCCAACGTCCCCGGCGCGTGGGCCGGATGGATGGAGTGGCTCGCCGAATACGGAGAGATGAGCCTGACCGAGCTTCTGGGGCCCGCGATTTCGGCTGCCGAAGACGGCGTCGAGGTCAGCCCGTCGATGCGCGGCTGGCTCGAGAGGGGCCAAGCGAACTTCCGCGATTGGCCCGACACCGCGGAGATCTACCTGGACGACGACGGCGAGCTCCTCGAAGCCGGCGACACCTACTACCTCTCGGACTTGGCAAACACGTTTCAGCGGCTGGCGAATGCGTACGAAGAGCGCCGGAGTGCCGGCGAACGGGCTGCCTTGGAGGCAGCAAAGGACTACTTCTACCGGGGACCGATCGCCGAGGAGATCGTAGCTTTCTCGGATGAACACGGCGGACTGTACGAGCTATCCGACTTCACCGAGTTCGACGATGCCGGCTTCGTCGACCCCATCTCAATCGAGTACGATGACCTGGTCGTCTATCAGAACCCGCCCAACAGCCAGGGTATCACCCAGCTCATTGCGCTCAATATCTTACGGGGACTGAGGCTCGGCGATTACGAGCCCGGAAGCGCCGAGTCGCTCCATCTTCAGGTCGAGGCGATCCGCTCCGCTGCCGCCGACCGCAACCGCCATGTAGGTGACCCGGACTGGGTCGACGTTCCCGTCGACCGGCTGCTCTCGGAGGAACACGCCCAAGCGCACCGGGAAGGCATCTCGGTCGACGTCACGCGGGAGTGGCCCTTCCCCGACCCTCTCGCCCCCGCTGCCTCCGCTCCAAACTCTGCCGTCGTCTCCGCGGGCACGGGAGCTGAGCCGGACGCCGCCGGCGGCAGCGTTGACTCCGACCTGCTCGCGCACCTTTCGGCTGATAAACAGTCCGGCCCGGCGGGCCGCGCTTCGACAGCTCCCGAGGAGAATCGCGAGGCCCATGTTTCGCGAGATGACGAGGGACATACTACCAGCTTCCACATCGTTGATCGCTATGGAAACGCTGCGGCCGTCACAACTTCCCTCGGTGCTCAGTTCCTCGTCGTCGGCGACACGGGGATCCACATCAACAACCGAATGCGCTTCATGCACTACGACGAGGACGACCCGAACGTCACCCGGCCGGGCAAGAAGGTTCGTCACAGCTCAAACCCGTACATGGCGCTGCGAGACGGCGCCCCCTATCTTTTGGGGGGCAACACCGGCGGTGATTTCCAGCCGCAGGGACAAGTCCAGCAGTTCGTCAACGTGGTGGAATACGGCATGTCCGCTCAGGAAGCAGTCGATCAGCCGCGCGTGGAAGCCAACAACCATCCCGTCACCACCTATCCCTTCACCGCTCGAGACCGGTTGGGAGTCGAGCCCGCCATCAGTGAAGGGGCACGCGAGGGTCTGAGGGAGCGCGGGCACAACGTCGAGGAAGGCGGCGTCTTTGGAAGTGCCAATATCCTCCGGATCGTCGATCTGAAGCTCGGCGATATCGACGTCGGGGCTGAATCTCGCTTGGAAGTCAGCTCCGGGCGCGTAGGTCCCTAAGCGCCCGGGGCAAACGCATTGCGCTCTGAACCTGTTGGCAGCGTTAAGCCTCTTGGTATAGAGTGAAAGGTTAGTCATGAGACTCGTAACGAGAGTAAACGGGGCTCTGATACTCCTCGTTTGTGGATTCGCGCTGTCAGGGGGACTGTTCGTACACACGGCTACCACCGCCGCAAACGTTCAGCAGGTTCTCGATTCGACCCGAGTGGTTCTGCGCGAGAGCAACGCGCTCGCCCATGAGACCACCCGACTCCTCACAACCTCGCGCCGGCTCTCTTCCGCAATGGAGAGCTTCACGGAAGCCCGGTCACGGGCTGAACTCGCCATGGACCATTTCCGGGATACTCCCGAGCTCGAGCACCTGAGCCCTGAGGTGCGGAACGAAATCGAGTCGATGGTGGAGACTTGGGACACCACTACGGCTCAGACGCTCGACCGAGTCGAGACCGGCGTCAGCGAGATCCGAGAGCTCGCGCGACGAGTTCGGCCGTCTCGGGCGTGACATAAATTCGGTCGTGAGCTCGGTCAGCGAGTTCTTCGTTTCCGTGCGCGACGCGGTAAACCGGGCCCACGACGTACAGGCCACTCTCTCGTCATCCGCCGAGCAGTCGGCTACGGCGCTCGATGAGATAAGCCGGAATATCGGATCGATCCGCACACGCTTCCAAGGCCTCGACCAAAGCATAAGCTCTTCGAGCCACACCATTGAATCGATTGACGATCAGGTGAAGCAGCTCAACCGAGAGGTGGAACGGGAGAGCGAGAACATCCACAACGTGACGTCGTCCATCAAAGAGATGCACGCCGGCGTGGAGAACATCACCGCTTTGACCGAGGAACGGAAACGTAGCGCAGAGGAGACGAAGCAGGTAGTTGCCGACGGCTCCGAACAGATGTCCGAGGCGAATGATACCTTCCGGTCAATCGCTCGCGACATCGATGACATCCTGGAGATCATCGAGATCATCAACGGCGTAAGCGAGCAGACCAACCTCCTGTCGATGAACGCTGCAATAGAAAGCGCACACGCAGGCGAAGCCGGGAAGGGTTTCGCGGTAGTGGCCGAAGAAATACGGCGGCTCGCCGAAAGCACTAGCGAGAATGCTTCCCGCGTCGATCGCACCCTTCGGTCGATCACCGACAGGTTCAGACAGGCCTTCGAGGCAAGCGACGTATCAACCCGGACCTTCGAGCGCATTCAGCAGGAGTTCGGCACCATATCCGGATTCCTTGAAGAGATCAGCCAGAGCATGAACGAGCTCTCAACCGGGAGTAGCCAGGTACTCTCCTCGAGCGAAGAAGTAACCGAGATAATCCGGCGAATCCAGGACTCCATCGGAGACATGGCGAGCCGGACTCAGGAAATCCGCGGCGCCATGGGTGAGGCTACATCCGTCTCCACCGAGATCGTTCGGGGTGTAAGCGAAATCGATCGCGGAGCACAAGAGATACTGCAAAGCATGACCCACGCGAACGAAGTCGGGGTTCAGAACCGCGAGCAAATGGACGCCCTCGCTGGGCTTTTTACTACTTTCAGAGTCGATTTGAACGGCCAGGAAGAGGGGCCACCCTTGGAGGAGGCACCCTCGGCTCCGGGTACCGGCATCCCGTCGAACGGCAAGGCGTCTGATACGGTTACGGTTGGCGCGACGCAGCCAAAGGCCGTCACCGGCGGCGCAAAGGCCACCGGCGTCGCGAACGGCGAGACCACTGCACCCCGAGCCCAGACCGGCGAGTCAGAGAAAGCCGACACCTAATCCCTAATCAGCGAAGGCCTCTGAGCCTCTCCGGGGTGGATCGGATTGCGCCTCCCTACTCCAACCGCCCGAGCAAGTCCCGCACCGCGTGCTCCAGCTGGCGATCCACCCCCGCCGCTTCGTCTTCCGGAGTCTGCCGTACCCGGAGATGCGGCACGGCGCCGTTCCGTTCCATGTCGGTTCCGTCCGGCAGATACCACCCGCGGAACGGAACCCGCAACACCGCTCCGTCCAGAAGCGTGTGCGTTCCGGTCGAGATCACCCCTCCATACGTTTGCTCGCCGACCAACGTTCCGCGGCCCAAAGTCCTAAACGCGTGCGCCAGAATCTCGGCGTTGGAGTAGCTCTTCTCGTTGGCAATCATGTTGATCGGCAGCGTATAGCGCGGCGCGTCCAGACGGTCGTGAGGATAGTGCCCGGTCAGGCTCGGATCGGCTCCCGCCGGAATCGTGTAGGCGTGCTCGGCAGCCATGATGGAGGTCAGGACCCGATCGGTGGTACTGCCGCCGGCGTTGTTGCGAACGTCGATGATCAGACCGTCCTTGCCGTACGCCGCTCCGTAGAGATGGCCTTGGAATTCGTCAAGAGAGCTCTGGTTCATCGCTTGGATGTGGATATACCCAAGCCTGCCGTCCGAGAGCTCGTCTACGGCACGGCGACTCGCTTCCACAGCCTCCGCATACTTGAGCTCTGCGAGCTCAGCATAGGCGATGGGAGTAAGCAACGCCCGGTACTCGGTCGTCGCCGATCGTCCCGGCACCGCGCGCTCAAAAGTAACCACGAGCTCCTCGCCGACGCGTCCCCGCATGCTCTGCAGAAGCGTCTCGTGGCCGCTGAATGGCCGGAACTCGACCTCGGTGATGATGTCACCCACCGCCGGCCGCGTCGCTCCCCGGTCGGCCGGTCCCCCGGGTACTACATGCGTCACCCGGAAGCCGGCTCGGCCGTCGTCGAGCTCGACCCGCTCGTACTCGATTCCGAGACGACCCGCGGGTTCGCGAAGTGAAGAAGCGGGGCCTGGATTGGTCAGGCCACTGTGCGAAGCTCCAAGCTCTCCGAGCAAGGCGTTTACGATGTCGCTGAACTCGCTCGCCGTCCGTGCACGGCTCACCAGCAGCTCGTATCGCGCCACTACGGAAGGCCAATCGAGGCCTTTCATGTCGGTCCGGTAGAAGCGCTCGCCGATCACACGTGTCGCCTCCCGAAACTTCTGGAGCGCCTCCTCGCGAAGGTCAACGCGAATGCGATCGGAGATATCCACGAACCGGTGCGGACCTCCCGCTACCGGCACCACGCCTGCACGGCCGCCCGACACGTAGACCACGCGGTTGCCGGACAGAGTGAGGTGCTGAATGGCGACGTTCGGTCCGAGACTCCGACGCCCAGTTCCGTCCCAGTTGATGACCATGAGCCCTTGGCCGCCGACGTTGGAAATGTACTGGTTACCGCCCGGGGTCATCTCCAGCGCAAACTCGTGGTACGGGAGCGCCGTCACTCGATCCACCCTGCGCCATGCATCGTCCAGATCGAGCTCGAGCCCTTCCTCGAGCTCTTCCTCCGTCCCCATGGCGGACACCATGGCGGCCTCCGTCCCCATGCCCGCCGCGCCCGTGACCGTCGGCCGCGACGCCGCGAGCAACCCCGGGCCTGCAGGCGCCGTCGCTGACACGCCTGGCCCCGCGGCGGACGTCGAAGGCACGCCAGGGCCCGTCGCCTGCCTCCCCCCGGCGAGTGCTGTCGCCGTCGGCGCGGTTGCGGGTCCCCCCCCTGGCGGAGCGGATACAGGAGCGCCTTGGTTGTTGCCGTAGGGCCGTTCGTGAGTCCTGTCCCGTGTCGCCGCGCTCTCGAGTGGAACCACCGGGATCGGCCGAAGCCGTGAAGCGTCCGCAGCAGCGTCGCGGTAGTACGTAGACAGCTCGCGCGGCGTGTAACTCTCGAGCTCCGAATCCAAGTAGACCCGGTAGAGATCGAAGCTGCCGCCCGAGCGGTTCGAGATAAACGTCAGAATCCGGCCGTCGGCGGACCACCGGGGGTTGAGGTCGTCGCGCGGATGGCGCGTAATATTCACCGGATCGCCGGCGCCTTCCACCGGCACGATGAAGATGTTCGAGCTGAAGTTCAGGTCGTTCTGCGCGTACGCGATATGGCGTGAATCGGGTGACCAGCGCCAGTCAATCGAGCTGTCCCACCCTTCCACCAGGGTTCGTTCCGTCCCGGTGACGAGATCCATTATAACCACGTTTCCGCGTCCGCGGCGAAAAGCCAGCAACCGCCCGTCCGGAGAGGGGCTCGGCGTACGATCGTTCTCCGCCGTTTGAACAACCGGTTGAACGGCGAACTGCACCGCATCATGCCACCGCGTCGGATCGAGATCGCGAGGCACGAGGGGAGTGTCGCTCGGATCGAGCTCCTCGTCTGGGACGCTTCTCGGCTCGGCGGGCGGCTCCTCGGGAGGCTCCGAACCCGTGGGGTCGGCCGGGTCCGCCGGAGCGACAGGCTCGATCGGCCCCGGCGGTAGCCGCGGGTCGAATGGGCCGAACGGGTCCTCCGGGTCTACAAGGTGGATACCGCTCCCAGGCGCGACAAATCCGCCGGAATCGAGGCGGCTCGGTGATGAGATCGGGCCACCGGGCACGTCGGCCAAGTCCTCCCGCGTTTCGTCCGCCCCGTCCACCGGTTCGTCCGGCGATCCCAACGCTTCTTCCTCGTGCGAGTCGAGCGACCGTTCAAACGCTTCCCGGATTTCCGTCCGCGTAAGGGCGACGGTAGCCTGGTAGATCGATTCAGTACCGTCCGAGTCGTTGACGAAATACAGTCTCAGCCCGTCCGGAGACCACTGCAGGTCCTTGTGCCGCGCGTGGGTGCCCGGAGTTACCGCTCTGGTGGGACTCAACTCATCCATATGCCTCACGTACACACGTCCGTACGCGATATACGCCATGATCCGCTCGTCCGGGCTCAGTCGAGCTTCAGTCACGCGGCGGTCGATCTGCCGCAGCGTGTATGCGTCACGTCCGTCTTCGCCTGCGAATATCCTCAGAGGAATCGGTTGGGCCGCGGCATCGTCCAGATCGAGCGTATAGAGCGTATCCCACGCGTGAATCACCGCGAGCCGGCCGTCGCGGGAGACGTCGAAATGGCGTACATCCTGGCCGCGAAAACGCGTAAGCCGCTCCGGTGGCGACGCAGTCACGGCCGGCATGCCGGCCTCCGAACCGGGGACACCGCCGTCTCCGCTGCCGCTGCCACCGAACGGAAGATCCAACTCGACGCGATAGAGGTTCACGGTGTCGTGGTCACGGTCCGACATAAAGATCAGAGTGCGCTCATCCAGCCAGTGCGCGCGTCCGTCGTCTCCGTTGTGATCCGTCACTCGGGCAAACCGATCGTCGATGCGATCGTAGAGCCATACGTCCATCGCGTCCGGTCCCCGATAGTGCCGCAGGTTCCAGTCGTGGTACTGCCCACCGCGGGTGAAGGCAACGTACCGCCCGTCGGGCGAAAGGCGTGGCTCGGAGCCGAACGCGTCGTGCAACCTCTCGTGCTCTCCACCGTCCGTCGACACCAAGTACGGACGCTCCTCGCGATAGACATCGGCTTCCAAATGGCCCGAAAACGAGATCACCGGCGAGCCGTCGACATCCGTTCCGAAAGACGGGTTTCGTATGAAACGGTCACTGTAAGTAAGCTGACGCGGTGCCGTTCCGTCACGGTCGATCCTCCAAACGTTCAAATAACCGTCACGCATTGAGGTGAATGCAATGCGAGTGCCGTCGGGGCTCCAGCTCGAATGGAGATCGTCCAAGTTATGGCGGGTAAGCCGAACTGCCCGGCCTCCCCCCACGGAGACCCGCCACAGATCGCCGCCCCAACTGAAGATGATTTCCGAGCCGTCCGGGCTAATCGACGGGAAACGGGGCAAACCCACCTCCCCCGGCTCCCTCGTCGGCAGTCCCTCCGCCTCCGTCTCACGCTGTGCCGGCTCCATCTGCGCCGCGACCGTGTTCTCCCCCAAGGGTCCGGCACCCGCCTCGCGCCATGCGAAATAGTCGTCGAAGCCCTCTCCAAGAGTAGCGATAGGCGGCGCGATGAGCGTAGACCCGGCGAAGAGCGCTACGAGTATGGTCAATCGCCCCATTCGGCCACGCCACCCCCCGGCAACCCCCCGATAGGCAGATACCGTACCGGTAAGCGCTTGATTCCAATAGCGAGCGCTCCCCGACGCTCGGCACGCTGTTCTTTGAACTCTCACTGGGTCACTCTGCTTTCCGGCCAAGGCGCCGCTGTCAATTGCATTCGCCCGAACCGTCCCACCGCCGGAGCCGGCGGCGTCAAAGATGACGGGCCGAATCCCTACGCCCCGTAGAATAGCCTAGAAGCAACCGGATCGAGTTCCGGTTACAGCACACCGCGCATTCGGCGCAAAACCCACAAGCGCCACCCTTAGCGACAGGGCCCTGCGTCCACGATTTCGCTCGGCCGCAGCTTTGCAGGCCGGGCTCCGCCTTGCGGGCCGGGGCTCCGCCTCGGAGGCCCGGGCTTCGTGGTGCAGGCCGGGCAGCGCCGTGCGGGCCGGGCTTAGCCTTGCGGGCCGGGCTTAGCCTTGCGGGCCCGGCTCCGCCTTGCGGGCCCGGGCTCCGCCGTGCGGGCAGGGCTTAGCCTTGGAGGCCCGGCGCCGCACGCGCGATTGCGCTCCAGGGGCGAATCGCTATACATTTGGCTTTCGTATGAAGAAGACCCTACGTAGCACTACCTCTACCGCCGGTCGCCGCATGGCCGGAGCGCGCAGCCTATGGCGCGCCAACGGTATGCGCGACGAACAGTTCGGCCGCCCCATCGTCGCGATCGCAAACTCGTTCACCCAGCTCGTCCCTGGTCACGTGCATCTACACGAAGTTGGCCAGATGGTAAAGGCGAGAATTGAGCGCCATGGCATGTTCGCGGCTGAGTTCAACACGATTGCAATCGACGACGGAATCGCGATGGGACATGAAGGGATGCTGTACTCGTTGCCCTCGCGTGAGCTCATCGCCGACAGCGTCGAGTATATGTGCAACGCACACCAGGTCGACGCCCTTATCTGCATCAGCAACTGCGACAAGATCACCCCGGGGATGATGATGGCGACGATGCGCCTCAACATCCCGACGATCCTCATCTCCGGCGGACCGATGGAGGCGGGACGAGTCGGCGAGAAGCGCTACGACCTTATAGATGCCATGGTCCGCGCCGCGGACCCCTACGCCGAAGACAGCGACGTGGAGGAGATCGAGCGCGCTGCCTGTCCGACCTGCGGATCGTGCTCAGGGATGTTCACAGCGAATTCGATGAACTGCCTCAACGAGGCGCTCGGGCTCGCGCTTCCGGGAAATGGCACCGTCGTGGCAACCCACAGTATGCGGACGCGGCTCTTCGAGCAGGCCGCCGACCGAATCGTAGAGCTCGCCGGCGCCTACTACGAAGACGGCGATGAGTCGATACTCCCGCGCTCGATCGGCCGGCGCGAGGCGTTTCTCAATGCCATGAGTCTTGACATCGCTATGGGCGGCTCCACCAACACCGTGCTGCACCTGCTTGCGGTGGCCCACGAAGCCGGCGTCGAGTTCACCATGACGGATATCGACTATCTTTCGCGAAGCATCCCATGCCTCTGCAAAGTAGCGCCGAACTCCTCGTACCACATCGAGGATGTGAATCGGGCCGGTGGCATCCTGGCAATCATGGGGGAGCTGGACCGGCTCGGAAAGCTCGACACCTCCGTACGCCGCGTCGACGGTCTGAGCCTCGGCGAAGCGATCGCCCGCTACGACCTACGACGTCGAGGGCGCTCGCAAAGAGGCGCCGAACCGAGCCCTGCCGCCGGCGCCGAGGCCGCACCGGCCGGCGGCAACGCCGACGTCCCGGATCCCTCCGAGCTGTACGGCGCCGCCCCCGCCGGCGTGAGCGGCAACCTTACCCTCGGCTCGCAGTCGACTCGCTACGACAAGCTCGACCTCGACCGGGCTTCGGGCTGCATTCGCGACGGAACGCACGCCTACGCTCCGGACGGCGGACTCGCCGTGCTATCCGGCAACCTCGCCCCGCACGGGTGCATCGTCAAAACGGCCGGCGTCGCTCCCGAAGTGATGCACTTCAGCGGCACCGCCCGCGTATTTCACTGCCAGGAAAGCGCATGTCAGGCCATCCTGGAAGGCAGCATCCGAAAGGGCGACGTCGTCGTGATCGCGTACGAAGGCCCTAAAGGGGGCCCCGGCATGCAGGAGATGCTCTATCCTACCAGCTACATCAAAGCGATGGGGCTCGGGACCGAGTGCGCGCTGATAACCGACGGGCGCTTCTCCGGAGGGACCTCGGGGCTCTCCATCGGGCATGTCTCTCCGGAGGCAGCTGCCGGTGGCGAGATCGCGCTGGTACGCGACGGCGACCGGATCGAAATCCACATTCCCGAGCGCCGAATCGAGCTCGCCGTAAGTCAAACGGAACTCCGTGAGCGCCACCGCACCGAAGAGTCACGCGGTAAGGCCGCGTTCACCCCGGAACGCTCACGCGCTGTCTCGACTGCGCTCCGCGCTTACGCCGCGCTTGCATCCAGCGCCGATCACGGAGCAGTGCGCTGGGTGGAATGAGGCGAGCGTGGAGAGTACACTGCTCAATTCACGGCAGAGCTCGGCTCAGATGGCTGCACCGCCGGCAAGGAAAGCTCCACAGTAGTGATGGAGCCGGAACGGGAAGGATTTGCCGTCCCGGATACGGACGGTGATGCGCTCGAGGTCCGCATTATCGATATTGGAGACGAGCTCATAGACCATTTCGCCCTGGAGCGTTGAACGGTCGGGAGGGCGCCTGCCGGTTGACGGACGGTGGGATTGCGGCGCGAGCGCTTCGGCGGCCTAAGCTGTCTCCACGGCCTCGAGCTCGCGCGTGGCATAATAGTGCTCGAGCATATCCGCGCGAAGGCTCTCGAAAACGGTAGGCAGTACCAAGTCATGGAAATAGGCCTCGCGCTCGATCCGTTCTTTTCGCTTCCGGTATTGCTTGTCGATTGCGGCTGAGCGCTCGGCAAGATACTGCCGGTACGTGGTGAACGGTGACGGGCGAAGTCCTCGCGCCTCTTCATCATGGTTCAGAGCGTCTTGGCACGCTCCCAGTCGCTCGAATACATCTTGGAGTGAAAAACGCCGATCAATCCGGCGATCGACTTCGTCGGATGAGAGCCTGCGATGGACCAGCCGCCGATATACTCGCGGAAACATGGCTCGGATCATCGGCGCCGTACGGACAGTTATTCCCATCTCAGCAAGCCGCTGCTCGATTGCGCGGATGATGAAAATGTCCCCGCGGTGGTAGGAGATCATGTCGAGTGCGCGCGCGATCCCTTCCTCGCCTCGTTCACACAGAAGCGAAACCTGTGAGGCGAGAGCCTCCGGGTGATCGGGATGAACCTGGACTTTGTAGGTGTCGAAGGTTATGTCCGATTTCGCTTGAATCCTCACCGTCCGCGGTACAAAAAGCTCCGCCTTCCCGATGCTACTATACAATCCATTCCGTTCCGCGGCCTTCCTCCGAAACTCGGTGTGGTATTCCTCGACCACCCCGGCCGATTCTAGCTGATTGTACAGCTCTTGAGTGACGCGAAGACCTCCGGCCGGAGCCGTCTGCTCCATTCTTCTCGCCTTGATCACCGGCTCCCCTACGATATCCCATTGTCGCGCGCCGGCCGGACCCAGATTGCCTACCGTCACCTGCCCGATGTGTGCACCGATGCGAATCTGCACTTGAAAGAACGCATTAAGGCTTTGGGCGATGTCGCTCTGATTCCTTATGGCGTCCATCACCGCGAACCCGCGGTCGAGCATTTCCTGGTCCTGCGGAGTCGCCTGGTTCTCGAGAAACCGGTCGTCCGCCCGATTGAACTGGATGCATACTTCCTGCATCTCTACGCACGAGCGAAACAACCTCCGTGCAACGTCCGGTGCCGACAGCTCATCCGGAAGATCACGCGTACGAGGGTCGACGGGCCCACCGTAGTGGAACATAATGCTGTCGCCTTCGATCTTATTGAGGTACCCTCCGTGACGTCTCAGGACCGAGTGAAAGGCAGTATACAACCCGTTGAGCAGCACCTGATTCTCAGCAGGACTAAGAAAGCGGGACAAGTAGGCGTAGTCGACAATGTCTAAGAAACCGATGCCGATAGTTCGGACAACCGACTGGGAAGGGATCTCGCCAGCCTCGAAAATGACGTCCACCAGTTGACGACGAAGGTAGAACTCCTCGATAGTTCGTCGCAGCTCGTCTTCAGATTTTCGCTGGATCATCACTCTGTGTTATCCTGCCAAGTTTTTTCATTGGTGACAATCTTAATACCAGCGTAAACAAACGGCAAGGAAGCTCGCACTTCCGCAGGTCTGATTCCTACTGCTTCGAGGCATCAAAGGCCTAATCCGGAGACAAATCCGGAGACACCAAGGCCGGCAACCCGAGCGACCCGGGGACGGAGGAGCCCGGCGTGTCGGCAGCAAGCCGTGGACGGCGGGGGCCCGGCGGGACGGCGGGGGACGGAGGAGCTCCGTGCCATCGAATTGAAGATAGGGCTATTCGTTTGTTGCAAGTCCATGGCATAGTCAGCGGGCCATGGTCACACGATGCACCATCGAAACCTCTCGTCTCATCCTCCGTCCCTTTCAGCTCTCCGACGCCTCGGAGGTACGACGCCTTGCTGGAGAACGCGAGATCGCAGAGAACACCCTCAGCATCCCGCACCCTTATGAGGAGGGAATGGCGAAAGAGTGGATTGCTACCCACGAGGAAGGTTTCCGAAACGGAACCCTCGCCAACTTCGCGGTAACTCGCCGCGATAACGGAGTCCTCGTGGGAGCTATCGGATTGACGATCTTCCCGGAGCACCAGCGTGCAGAGTTAGGTTACTGGATTGGGTTGCCCTACTGGCGAAACGGTTACGCGACGGAAGCCGCAACCGACGTGATCCGGTACGGATTTGTCGAACTCGGCCTGAATCGAATCTACGCCTACCACTTCGTCCGCAATCCGGCGTCGGGGCGAGTGCTCCGGAAAGTGGGTATGCAACGCGAAGGCTGCCTTCGCAAACACGTCCACAAGTGGGGCGTCTTCGAGGACCTAGCCGTGTGCGGCCTGGTACGCGCTGACTACGCCCAGTAGGGGAGACAGCGCGCTGACTACGCCCAGTAAGCGTGCTACAGCTTCCGAAAGGCGACATGCCCGTCTGGCCCACCATCGCGCTCCGGGCACGCCGGAGTTCCGCTCCGGGCGAAGGGGACCGGCAACGGGGAGACAACGGGGAGACAGGGACGGAGGAACAGCGGCAGCGCAGGAAAGGAAGTCGCCGCCGGGTGAAAGAGGTCTTCAAGCGTAAGCAGAAGCCGGGACGCGCCTCATCCTCGCAGTCACCCGGCCGACTCGGCGATCGACAGATCCTGTGGGTCGACTGGTCACATCCAGTTCCGGAATGGGCATGAAGACTCTTCGGTTTGCCCCTTCAGTACGAGCTACGACACCTTCTCCAGTTGCTGTAGCTCTGGAGGTGCGATACAAGGGCCATTCGCGGGCCCGCTTATTCAGGTCCCGTCCTCATCCTTCAAGTACACCCGCGTTGCGCCCCAGCTTCCACGGCTGCCCCAGTCGACGTGAAACCGCTCCACTATTTCCAGACGCTCTAGAACCGCATGCACCGTTTTGGCCAACACGCCCTTCCCCTTCCCGTGTACCACACGAACTTCGTAGATTCCGCGATCCAGACATGCCCGGAGATACTCCGGCACGAGATCCTTCACTTCCTTGGGCTGAAAAAGGTGCAAATCGAGCTCGCCGTCGATCGGGTACTCGACAGCTTCGTCCTCTTCCACCTGCCGCCAAAGCTTCGTAAGCCGCACCACAGCGTAGTGGCCCCCGAGAGTGACGCCGACTCGTTCTTCCTCCGTCCCCGTGTGCCGTAACTCTCGCTCAACCCTTCGGGATTTCCGTGACACCCAAGCCCCAATCCTCGCCATGAACGCGCTCCTCGGTCCCCCGGCGCCATGTCCGCCGGCGCCATCGCTTCTACCGCGGTTCACGGACCTAGTCGAAGCCGTCCTTCGATGCGTATACACTTCGACTACTCGGAGCTCAACATCGACAACCCAAAAAACCCGCACACCGGCGCGCGCGTATGCTGCTCTCTTCTGTTGGCGGACCCAGTCACCTCCCGAGGAGCCCAACACCTCAACGATAAGGTCGGGAGGTCCCGCGGTTGAACGCAAGTCGGAACTCTGAGGACGATCGAGCGATACGACACAGATATCGGGTCTCAATACATCATTGGGAGAAAGCTCGACCAAACCAGGCGCAGAGAAGACGCGTGCGGCGCCCGTTCGCTCGAGCTGTTCGATAAGCTGAGCTTGGATATACCGCGCCGCCTTCTCCTGAGTCGGGGTGGGCGGCGGAGAAACGAACTCTTTCCCGTTGACCCACTCACGTACACCCTGCTGCTGAGCAGACCGGGCGGAGGCCGCGTTTCCTGAGGCGTTTCCAAGCATCTCTTCCGAGCCGAGCGTCGGTTCCATTGTTGGATGATAACGGTGCCCATGTTCTGAGGCTTCCGGGGAGGGTTGCGAGCGCACCTCTTCGGAAGGCTCGCGCTCCGGACTCTCTTCCCGGTAAGCAGGCCCCATATCAGAGCCCTCCGTCCCCCTGTCGTCGCCCTTCTCCCTGTCGTCGCCCTTCTCAGCGCTCGGGTTCCGAGCGTTCCTCGAATGGCCAACGATGATCGAGTGCTTCGCACGAGGCGTGTCGAGGGGCTTTCTGCGCCGTTTCACCGCCCTCCATCGTCGGACGGAATCGCCCGAGGGTCAAGCACGGAACTCAAAGCCTTCAGGGCAGACGCAGTTGGAGATTATAGGCGAAGATCGGCGGCGAGAGCCCGTTCTTGGCGCTTGCCTGCGCCCCCCGCCGGCGTAGTGACAAGCGAGTAAGGACTCGTTTCATCGTCTTCTGGCCGCCGTCGCAAAACCGTACCGATCCAACTGCGTTCGCCCTGTGGGAGTCCCACGCTGGAAGCTTGAAGCTGATCAGCCCAGAAGCGCCAGAAGCACACCCGCAGCCGCCGCCGACCCCAGGACGCCTGCTACGTTCGGTCCCATGGCGTGCATCAGAAGCGCATTCTGCCCGTCCTCTTCCAGGCCGAGCCGGTTGACCACCCGGGCGGCCATAGGAACGGCCGAAACACCGGCCGCTCCGATTAGCGGATTGATCCGCCCCTTGCTGAGCACGCTCATAAGCTTCCCGAGGAGGACGCCCGTAGCCGTACCTATAGCGAAGGCAAAGAGCCCGAGAGCCAAGACTCCTAACGTCTCCAGCCGGAGGAAACCGGCCGCTTCCAACCGTCCGCCTATGGCCAGGCCGAGGAGAATCGTTACGATGTTAATCAGCTCGTTCTGGGACGCCTGCGAAAGGCGCTCCACTACGCCGGACTCCTTGAGAAGGTTTCCGAACATGAGCATTCCGACGAGCGGGGTAGCCTCCGGCAGAAGCGCCACCGCGAGACCAAGCACCACAACTGGGAAGAGCACACGTTCCAGGCGTGTCACCGGCCGAAGCTGTCGCATTCGAATCGAACGCTCCCCCTGCGTGGTCAGTGCTCGCATGATCGGCGGTTGGACGATCGGCACGAGCGCCATATACGAGTATGCCGCAATTGCGATTGCCCCTAGGAGCTCCGGTGAGAGCCGGCTCGCCAGGAAGATCGCCGTCGGTCCGTCCGCGCCGCCGATGATTCCAATCGCCCCCGCGTCCTGAAGCGTGAAGGCAAACCCGGCAAACCGCGTGAGCAGTAGTGCTCCGATAACCGTTGTGAAAATCCCGACCTGTGCAGCGGCACCGAGAAGCGCCGTCAGCGGATTCGCGATCAGAGGACCGAAGTCCGTCATCGCACCGATCCCCAGAAAAATCAGTAGCGGGAATACCCCGGTCTCGACCCCAAACTCGTAGATCAACCCCAGAAGCCCCTCGGCCCCGGCTACCCCGGCAAGCGGAACGTTTGCCAAGATGCCGCCAAGACCAATGGGCAGGAGCAACATCGGCTCGTACTTCTTGTGTATGGCGAGCCAGATCAGCAGACAGCCGACAGCAATCATCACGAGCTGCCCGAGGCTCATCGCCGCAACGCCCGTAGATGCTACGAGCTCGTAGAACGCTTCACTGATACTCACGAGTCGCCCCTCAACGGATCCACGCGACCGGTTGGTCAGCGCTGACGTGATCGCCTTGACCGACTGCAATCCGTGCAACCGCCCCGGAAACCGGCGCGCTCACCGCGGTCTCCATCTTCATGGCTTCGACTACCAGCACGGTATCCCCCTCGCTAACCTGTTGGCCTTCTCGAACCGAAACCCGAACGACGCTCCCGGCGAGCGGTGTCTTCACCTCCGTCCCTGGAGACGCTGCGAACGTCGCCCCGGGAACCTCCGTCCCCTGAGACGCCGGAGGCATCGCCGTCCCCTGGGCCCCTGGAGAGGCCGAAGCAGAACCCGCCGTGTCAGTCGCGATGCCGGCGCTCGACGTTTGCGGCCCGGCTGTGCCTCCGTTCGCATGCCCCACTCGACTCGGCACTACCTCGACTTGGTATTCTTGCCTGTTCACTCTGGCCCGGTTTCGATCCACGGTAACTGTAAACGTCTCTCCATTGAGGGATACTGCGTACGTGCGAGACTCGGCACCCAGATTCCCGGCCGCGGCTTGGGACGCCCCCGCGGTCGCCGAACGCGGCGCCGCCCCCGGAGCCTCCGTCTCCGGCGCCGCCCCTGAATGTGCCGCCGCCTGCGCACCCGACTGGGCTCCGGCACCTACGGCTTGTTGTGACGCCGGCTCCTTCTTCCGGAGCCTCGGCTGGACCTCGCCTTTGAGAAACGCTATACCCTTGTCCTTACACGTCGCCACAATGAAAATGTTCTCGTCTGTGGTCGGGAGCCCTTCCCGCTCGAGCGCCGTCCGAGCCGCTTCACGACCTTTGCTGGGTTCCGCATCGTTCAACTCGAGCGGCGACTTCTCGGTCGGCTCACGACCCAACTGCTCTGCTGCCTTCCGCACGATCTCCGGATCGGGAGTCCCCGGGGGACGTCCGTAGTAACCCAGCACCATCAGACCGTAGCCATGGGCAATCCGCTTCCAGGGCCCGAGGAAAACGTTGTTGTACGCTTGCTGGAAGTAGAACTGGGAGACAGGAGTAACCGAGGTGCCGTAGCCGCCACGGCGCACCGCTTCCTCCATCGCAGCGATCACCTCGGGAAAGCGGTCCAAGGTGCCGTTGTCCCGCATCATCTGCGTGTTGGCGGTGAGAGCCCCGCCCGGCATGGGAGAGAACGGGATCACCGGCTCCACTGCCTTGGCTTCCGGAGGAAGGAAGTAGTCGCGCATGCATTCCTTGAAGACTCTTTCAGCCTCCAGAATCTTGTCGATATCGACGTCGAGATCGTACTCCGTCCCCCGCAGGGCATGCCACATAGTCACCACATCCGGCTGACATGTCCCGCCCGAAACCGGCGCCAACGAGAGGTCAATCTGGTCTGCGCCGGCATCGAGAGCAGCTCTGTAGCAGATAACGCTCGTCCCCGCCGTCTCATGTGTGTGGAATGCGATTCTGGCATTCTCCGGAAGCAGCTTACGCGCTCGGGCAATCGTCTCATAGACCACCCATGGGGGAGCCGTCCCGGAGGCATCTTTGAAGCAGACCGAGTCATACGGGATATCCGCGTTGAGAATGCCGCGGAGCACGTGCTCGTAGAACTCCGGAGTGTGCGCTTCGGTCCAGTCCGGCGGAACCCCCATGAGCGTCACACAGACCTCGTGGTTGAGCCCCGCTTCAGTGATGCAGCGACCGCTGTAGACCAGATTATTCACATCGTTGAGCGCGTCGAAGTTCCGAATGGTAGTGACACCGTGTTTTGCGAAGAGCTCAGCATGTAGGCGAATGATATCGCTCGGCTGAGAGTCCAGTCCCACCACATTGATGCCACGAGCGAGCGTCTGCAGGTTTGCCTCAGGACCGGCCGCCTCCCGAAACGAATCCAGCACGTCGAAAGCGTTTTCCGCCGCATAGAAGAACGCGGACTGAAAGGTGGCACCGCCACCGGCCTCGAAATGTCTAACCCCCGCGTCCCGCGCAGCCTCGATCGCCGGCAGATAGTCAGCCAAACGCACACGGGCCCCGTATACGGATTGAAATCCGTCACGAAACGCGGTTACCATCATGTCTACCCGTTTCTTGCTCACCTTCATTCCCTCTCTTGAGCGTTTACCGCAACGGCGATCGCTGCCGCCACTTTCTCCAGCTCTTCCGATTCACGCCGCTCACTAGATGGGTGATCGCCGCTGGACGGCCTAAGTCGCTCCCAGAGACGAACCGCGCTCGACAGCAAATAGAGCGCGAGCACCAGCAATCCGAGAAAAATGAACACGGAGCCCACCCCGAGCACCATCAGCTGTACCCCATTGCCAAGCATTTGCGCTCCCTTCTGCTGTGCCCGACTCGCCGGTCGGGCCGCCGTCACTGTCCGATGCCCTCGTAACCGGGGCGATCATCGTCACTAACCACCACTCCCCGAACGATCCCGGGCCGCGAAGGCGAAAGCCGGTACCGGACCGCAGCAGCTCCGCCGGCCCGTTCGAGCCTTAAGCAATAATCAGAAGAAGTTTTCTCGGTAGACCGCGTAGTGTCAACCTCCGCTTAGCGCCCGCAACGTAGCGCAAAGCTCCGGCGCATGCCGAGACCTTCAACGCCCAGGGGCATGCCGGAGCACACGCTCGGGCACCCGGGCGTGCTGCTCCTTGCCGGCGATAGGAACTCGCACTATTCTTTAGTCGACAGCCACTGATCGGCAGTCACCGGGCACCGAGTCACCGGGCACCGGGCACCGGGCACCGGGCACCGGGCACCGGGCACCGGGCACCGGGCACCGGGCACCGGGCACCGGGCGGCAGCGTACGCAGTTCCCAGCAGCCGGGCAAGAACATGCCGGAACTGGGAACCCGGCCCGAGGCTACGCAGCGTCGGCGAATAACACCAAACGCTTGCCGCGCGTAATACGCGCTGTCAGGCGCTCAGGAGGGATTATGCGCTTCGTGCGGCTCGAGTTGAGCGGCCGTTATCGAGAGATCGGCCCGCAGGTTAAAGGCGCCCTCGGTGCATCGATGGATCGAAGCTTCCGGCTCGATCATTTTCTCGAACGCGTCGCTCGTATCGAAAGGTCGCGCTCTACCCAGCGAGTGCTCGTGGAGCGCGTCGAAGATTTCGCTGCTCCACCGTTCGCGGCGCTCGAGGAGATACGCAGAGAGCTCCGACGTCTGGTCGATGCAGGGAAGCACGTAGTGTACTTCTCGCCGAGCTACGAGGCATTTGACTGCTACCTTGCTTCGGCTTGCTCGCGGCGCGTCATCCATCCACTCGGCACGCTCACGTTCGAGGGCTTGAGCCGAAACGGCCTCTTCTTCAAGAAGCTACTCAGAAAACACAGAATCGGCGTTGAGATTGTTCGCCGCGGCCGGTACAAGAGCGCCGGAGATCCTCTTCGGACAAGCGAATATGACTCGTACAGCCGAGAACAGCTCCAGGCCGTGCTCGACGGCACCGTCGACGCATTGCGAGCGGCCGTATCGCAGTCACCCGGCTTCAGCGAAGCCCTTTTGGATGAGTTGCTGAACGGGCGCATACTCACCGCGAATGAGGCGAGAGACGACGGCCTCGTCGACGAATGCCGAACTGCCAACGATCTCATCTCGAGCTGGAAGAGCAAAGAGAAGGTGAAAGAGACATCGATCAAGCGAGTCCGGGGACGGTTTGGCTCGGGTGCACGTATTGCGGTTCTCGTGTTCGAAGGCGCTGTAGTCGACGGACGAAACCGGCGCGATCCGCTTATGGGTCAGGCGATCGGCGATCGCGATATGGCCCAATCAATTCGTTCGGCGCGCAAGAGCCGGCGGATCAAGGCGGTCGTCTTTCGTATTAACTCGCCAGGAGGTTCAGCCTTTGCCGGCGAGAACGTGCTTCGTGAGCTTGCACTTCTGGCTGAGAAGAAACCACTCGTCATATCGATGGGGCCGGTAGCGGGAAGCGGTGGATACTGGATCTCGATGACCGGATCGCGACTGTTCGCCTGTCCGACCACTATAACCGGCTCAATAGGTGTAATCACGCTCTTCTTCAACCTGCGGAAGTACCTCGATAACCATGGGATCACCAGCGACGTTGTGAAGCGGGGAGACTCCGCGGACCTCGGGACTCCTCTGCGCGCCCTGACTGACGAGGAACGCGCCGCAATCGACCGTGTCATCGAATCGTTATACCGGGAGTTCGTTGCTCGAGTGGCCCAGTTCCGAAACAAGGCACCGGAGTACGTCGACGAGATCGGAGAAGGCCGGCTGTGGCTGGGAGCCGACGCTCACGCACGCGGACTCGTTGACGAGCTGGGAGGCATTCAAGACGCGATCGTCTACGCACAAAGCCTGATCAAGCGTAAACGCGTGCGCGTCACGTTCGGGCCGCGAGTCAAGCGGCCACTTGCCGCGCGTATGCTCGCTTCCCGGTCGGAGACTTCGTTGGAGGCCTTGTCCCGAACGGTGTTCGGCGAGCTGCCGCTTGAGGGTCTCGCGCCTCAACCGGGCCTGGCGCTATCGTCGGCGTATGCATGTGGTGCAATCCACGGGAAGCCGCTTCTCATCGATGAAACGCTGCTCGCGCTGTGCGCTACAGCTCCTTGGCTCTGTACCGTTCCATCGCCCACAGAGTGAATTTCCGCACACGACGGTCCGGATCATTCTGAAGCCCCTTGAGAATCTCCTTCCCCGCATCCGATTCGAGCTTCTCCAATGCGCGTGTTACCCGCACGCGAACATCGGGGTCCGGATCCCGCGCCGCAAGAACGATTCCGCGAAATGCCGGTAGTGTGCCTACCGCCCCCAGGGCTTCGGCCGCCTCCCTCCGAACGGCAGGATCCCGATGGGCCATCTTGCGGATAGTCGCCTCCACGTAACCGGTCTCCTCCAAGATCTCGGTAATGAACGGCCGGAGGGCGCCAATGTCTTTCTCGAGAAGCTCGACCATTGCCGTTTCCCCCTCCGTCCCCATCGATCGGAATACGCGCATGAGCTTCTCGCGCAACCGTGAGCCGCCGTCTTTCACATGCTGCACCAGCTCAGCGACCTGGTTGCCGGTTCGCTTCCGGGAGAGCGCTTCGATCACCTTCTCGTCCCACTGATCGCTCTGCTCCAGCATGTCGATAAGCACGGCAATCGCCGCTTTTTGCCCGGATCGCCCCAGCCCCTCTATGACGGCTCCCTTAACGTCCTCGACCTCGTTTTCGTCTTCGAGAACCTCGCGGACCTTTTGCACCGTCGTGTCACTCCCATGCGCAGCGAGTGCAGTAGCAGCCGCAGTACGAACGTGCTCCACTGGATCGCGGAGGCGATCCACCGCCTGGTTGAACGACTTCGTGTCACCCGATTCGAGTAGCGCCCAGATTGCCGCGATGCGTACTGTGGGATCGGCGTCCTTCACGGCCTCCCGCAAAGGCTTGAGGAATTCCTTGGCGCCGAGAGCAGGCAGCACCGCGATGAGCGCAGCGCGCGTATCTCCGTCTCGACCGTTGAGGATCTCCCATGCACGATCGGAGAACTCCGTACCGGCACTTCGGGCCAGCGATGTCGACAACTCACGCGCTTCGTCCGGCTCCAGCATCGCGAGGTTCTCAAGCAGATACTGCCGCGCGTAAGGGAGTCTGAGCTCGCTCAAGACCTGCACCGCCGACGTCCGAGCTGCTCGTGGACACGAATTCGGAGACCCCTGGAGAATGGCAATGATCTCAGGCAGAAAGCGGCGGTCTTCGAAACGCGCAATGCATTCGTGCAGCTCGTCTCGCGCTTCGAAGACGGGATCCCGCAGCAACTCCATCACCGTGTCCTGGACCACATGTTGCGCCCGACCGGGGACGGAGGAGAGAAGAAGCCCCGCGACGTGACGGTCGGCCCGTCGCTTCCCGAGTTCTTGGCGCAGCACATCGAACGCTCGGTCGTCTCCACGAACCGATACCGCTTGCACGGTCGCATAATACACATCTTCATCTCGCGGCTGATCGAAAGTAAGCGCAAATACCCGCCGCGCCAGAACGCTGATAATGGCCTGATCTCCGGCCGTCGCCAGTATCCTCGCTGCGAGAAGCAGCGGTCCCCGATCCGTTACAGTGTGAACCTCTTCGAGAAACCCGGTTACGTTGACTTCCGCTGCGGTTGTGAGTAAACGCTCAGCACGCCTGAAGCTATTCGGATCCCCCGTGGAAGCATCTCGGAACAGACGCCCAAGTGCGCCGATTCGCTGGAGATGCAAAGCCGCCGGCAATGCAAGCTCCAGATTTTCGCTTTCCAGGTAGGTGAACGCAAGCGCCTTATCCTCCACCGACTCGGGCTCGAGGAGGCCCAGTGCGTGCATAGCCTCGGTTTCGGTGAGCTCATCCGGATCTACTTGATATCGGTCGGGGAACCCCCGTGCCAAACGGCGCCTGGCAGTTCGGCGCACCTCGTACACCGGATCGTGCAAATAGAGGTCGTAAAGACTCTCGTATAGTCGCTCCCGCTCTTCCGTCTCGATGAACCGAGCAGCAATCCGGCGTATGTTTCGGTTCGGATCCTTGAATGCCTCCCAGACTGCACGTAGCGACCGTTCATCGCCGCTGTGCAACAGAATCCTGATCGCGAAGTAGCGCGGCGGCCATTCCGGATCGCCGGTCATCTCGCGGATCTGCCCTAGACGATCCCGCAGAAGCTCGAGCGCAGCTCCACCGGCAAACTCGGCACCCGGCTCAGAAAGCGCAATACGCCGCAATGCGAACATATCCTGGGTCGACTCGAGCCATTCGAGGAAGAGCTTCGCCGCGGCGCGCTTGCGCAATGCCGCCGCGAAACACGCGAAGAGTCCCTTATTCGGAGCAAGATCGAGTACCCGCCTTATATCTCGACGCCTGCCTCGCTTTCGCACCCGCTCGATCCACAACCGATCCACGCCCGTCAGCTCGACGATACGGGGATCACGATTCCGCGCAATCTTCTCTATGAGGCCCGATCGAAGCGCAAGCGTGCTCCGGCGTAACTTCCGGTGAATCAGCTGGTTGGCTTTGTCCGGTTCTTCCACTACCCGAAGTAGCCGCCTTCGAAAGGCCGTTCTCAGAACAGTCAACCAGACCAGCGCCGCAATAACGAGCATGACAACGACAAAGGTCCCGGCCAGCGTCCAAACCGGCAGCCCTGCAATCAATTGGAAATCGAAACTCACCACCTACTACTCCTCCTTCACCTCAGTTCACTGAAGTCCGACTCCGTGCACGACACCTCGCTTATCCCGCCCACAGCGACCCGTCCCAATGACAACGACCCCCAGCTCTACCGATACTCCGAGGCGACGCTAAGGCGACACTCGGCTTTGGCCACCGCCTGCCCAAGATAAACCGCACCGCTCACCGGGGACGGAGGCCAAGGGCGGAGGCCAAGAGGCCAAGGGACGGAGGCGACCGGTGAGCCCTCGCCGGGTAGCGCCGCCGCACCAGGCCGGCGCACCAGGGACGGAGGTGCCTCGGCGCCGGCGCGCCGGGGACGGCCGGCCGGGGACGGAGAGGCGCCGGGGACGGCGGCCGGGGACGGAGGCTGCTTTCGCCTTCGTTGCACCGTAGCCTTCTGCCGGCCTCCTTCGTTGCACCGTAGCCTCTTACCAGCATCCTTCGTTCCACACCGTAGCTCACCGTAGCTTCTGTCGCCTCCGGAGGGCCACAGACGGAGCAGACCCCGAGACGGCGACCCCGAGGGACGGAGGAACGTCTTACGAAACCATCTCCAGAACACGGAATATGGGAATCGGCTCCGTCTTTCCCTTTACTTGGACCGGCTCAAGCTCTTCCACCCGAGCCCGGTCACCAACCACATCCCGGGTTTCCTTTGTGATAATCACCTCGCCGCCACGAGCGATGCTCTCCAGGCGTGCCGCAACGTTCACACTGTCACCGATTATCGAATAATCCATGCGCTCGGTGCTGCCGATGTTCCCAGCCACGAGAGCCCCGGTGTGCAATCCAATTCCTACCTGCAGCTCAGAAGCGTCTCCCAGGAAGAAGCTCCGATTCGGCGATCGCACTCGCTCCTGGATCTCCAGGGCACAACTCACGGCGTTCACTGCATCCTGCTCTTCGGTCTCGAGCGGCACGCCCCACGCCGCCATAATTGCGTCACCGATGAATTTATCGATGAATCCGGCCCTCCGGATGATATGCTCCACCGCCTCTGCGAAATAGGCGTTTAGCACCTCCAGAATGTGTTCCGGATCCTTGTCCTCGGCGAAGCTCGTATAGCCTCGAATATCGGCGAAGAAAACCGTGGCGAGCTTCTTATCGCCGCCAAGCCTCACTTTGCCCGGTTGCTGCATCAGGTTCTCGACCACGTCCTGCGAGAGATACCGGGCGAACATGTCCTTTACGATCCGGCGCTCTTCTTTGACCACGTCCATCTGGCTCTTCAACTCTCGTTCAGCGCTCTGATCGGTAAAAAGGAGCGTCACACCCTCGCGACGACCTCGCTTCCCCCGGAGAGGCGATACATTGAGCGAGAAATCGATTTCGCGGTCCGAAGCCGAGGCAATACCCTCGATGCCCAAAAGGGCCTCGCCTGTGCGCTGAGAACGCTCAATCGCCTTCAGCACATCCGGAGCAACCACTGAAGAGAAAACGCGCTCCATCGGCTGCCCCAAATGGGATTCAGCAAGCTTTAGCCGTTCCTGTGCTGCTCTGTTGAAGTAGCGAAGCACCCCATTCTGATCCGTGGTTACCAGGAGATCCGTCATCGAGGAAAAAACGTTCTCTTGGTATCGCTCAAGCGCTTCGATTTCGCGCAGCTTCCGGCGAACCTCATCGAGCAAGCGGGAGTTCTGAAGCATCCCGGCTGCCAGCGGTACGAACGACTCGATGAAACGCAGCCGTACGTGGCGGTAGAGCTCAGGCACCTCCGCGTTCAGGAACAGCACTCCAAGCCGGATTCCGCCGGCGGCAAGCGGCGCCACAATGGCGCTCCTCATGCGGAAATCGAGAAACGCGTCGGCGAAGTAGGGGCGATCCGCGTCGTGCAGCACAAGCAGATCGTTGAACTCGCTGACCAGCGCCACGCTTTCGCAATTGGGCCGAAGGCTCTTCGGAACGTCGTGCCGACCCCGGCGGTAGAGGAGCTTAGGTGTCCCCATTCCTTTGTCGAGATCTGCAAAGAGGTATAGAGCGCCAAGGTCAGACTGCGTAATGTCAACTGCCTGATCGACTAATGCGGCAGCGAGTGCGTTCAACCCGCTCTCGCGGGTCAGAGCGGCAGTGGCTCTCACGAGATCGGGCATGGCCTTGTGAGAATCATTTGCGCTGACAACCGATGGTTGATCCACGCGATTGGTTCTCCTTCGCACCGGATCCTCTCCGATCGTCTAGTGCTGTCGATGCGGACAGCCACAAGACGGCAGAACCGATCTGCCCGCGGCCCGCTTCGTCATACGGGAACTCTTCATACGGGAAGATGATACTCAAACTATACCGCAATTTGTTACACTGTGCAATCGATCATTGGACCGAACCCAGGGCAACCGTAGTTGGACGGGTGCAGTTCTCCTACTGCGGCAAAAATGGGATGAAACGAGTACTCAGCCACTTCTCACCACGCCACCTTGCGCCGCAGGCAAAGGCCACGTACGGACACTCGCCGCGGCGCTCACGGGCTCGCTGTCCCGATGCGTTCGCCGCGGGACCAGGCACTGTCGACCCACGAAGCAATTGTAGTCAGACTCATTAGGAGCTGCTCTCGTCATCCCCTTCGCTGCCTGAAACCTGCCGCCTGCCCCTTGCCCGGATCACTTCACGGCGATGGACAGCTCAGGATTCGACTCCAGCAAAGAGGTCACGGTGAAGCGAACTCCCTGTTCGTACGACGTGGGAGGAACTTGAAAATGCCGTTCGAACTTCGTGGAGTCGAATATGTAATCATAGCGGGTCTGATACAGCATCTCGGACACCTCACCTACGGTCCGATCGAGCATGCCACGGAGACGAATACTGTGAGGGCGCAACACTGTCGGCCTGCTGCGTCCCCCCACACTTCCCCCCACACCCTCGGCCACCAACTTGATAAGAGCACTTCCACTCATTGGCGGACGTCTCGTTGGAAGGTGCCAAACCTGGTTCTGTGCTGTTGGGTCAAACACTAGACGCAACAACGCCCCACCTACATCTCCTATGTAGGTCAAACTGTGCAACCTCTCCAACCTTCCCGGCCACTGAGGCCTTTTCCCTTCGAGAAGCCGGCGAACCACCAAAGCATTCACAAAGCTGGAATGCTCCAACCCCGGACCGTATAGATCCGCTGCCCGTGCGATGACCCCTCGCACCTTTCCGAGCCGCCAAGCATCTTCGAGTTGTTGGGCGACGGCCGCCCGAACCATACCTTTGTGGCTCGTAGGGCGGTAGGGAGTTCTTTCCGTCATCGGTGTAGAGGTTCGTCCGTACATGTAGGTGTTGTCGAAAAAGACAAGGAAAGCTCGTCGCTCTTGGCACACGCGTATAACCACATCCATCAGGCCCGGCCATTGCTCTTTCCAAACACGTGTGTCGTACCGCAAACCAGTCAGCAGATAGACCACGCTTCCGACGGGGACGATAGGAGCAAGCTGGTCATACTTGGTCACATCGGCAGCTATGGTCGTTGCTCCGGGGAAGCGCGCTCCGCGTCGAGAAACTAGAATAGGCTGAACGCCTTCTCGGATAAGACGAGGCACCAGAGCGCTTGCCACGGCTCCTCCCGCCCCGAGAACCACGTGCCCCGGAAACGAGGCGCAGGCTGCTACGTTCTTTCCTCCTGCTTCTCCCATCTCCAGCAACCCCAATGGTAGTTCGTTCAATCAACACGGAACGCTCCATGCGGAGCCGCCGTGCCGCGCGCAAGCCCGCCTCTACTCTTCCGAAACGCCGGCCGGACCAATAGACCGAGGTCAGGTCCGCCCAGCCCGCCTGACAGCCGGCCGCTGCGTATGACCATCCTCAGAGGTTGGCCGCGGAACTCGAATGCCGGCCGTATGCGTGACCGTCCGTTCACTAGGACGAACCCATCTCCGTCCTTCTCCACGGTTTCCCGGCCAATGGTCGGGCCTACTCTTGCCTCACTACTGAGACAATATATCGCCGCGATTGTGGCGAGACAAATCGTTGTAGGCGGGAGTACTACTGCCCGTATTGCCCGCCCCGCGGACCTGTAATACTTCGGGTTGCTATCCTGTCATGCCAAGAGCGCTCTCGACGCGCTGCGCGTCCTGCGTACCGTGCGAGCGCATACCGTACAGAATAGCGTGTGAGGCATAGATTGTTGTCACGGGCGCAGCGCATGCGGCACCACGCAGGCGAGGGCGGTCCGGCCGCAGAGCAAGCCCAGTTGGATCAGTACGGTTCGACGGCGGTGGCCGAAAGCCGCTGAAGCGGGTACTCACCCGGCTCACCACACCACCAGGGGCCCCGGCAAGCGCCCACGACCGCCTGCTCGCCGCCGCGCTTCCAGGCGGGTTGTCAAACTGCGTTTGCCCTGGGTCCGGCC
>Ga0207421_10001604_pt1 | contig 28788 bp, 25 predicted proteins | sample SodLakKL_010_SED_4_FD_187542 | JGI IMG/M metagenome (GOLD analysis project Ga0207421, IMG submission 187542) | Alkaline sediment microbial communities from Lake Tanatar, Kulunda Steppe, Russia - 8KL_010_SED (SPAdes) (version 2) | ecosystem: Environmental > Aquatic > Non-marine Saline and...
TGAAGCTGCTGACCGACAAGCGGGAGCTCGACGACCTGCACGGTCGGATCGCCCTGGGCTTCCTGATCGTCCAGGACATCTGCGTCGTCCTCGCGATGATCGTCATCACGGCGACTGGCGGGGAGGCTGCCGGCGAGGGCGACCTGGCTGTCGAGATCACCGGCGTCGTCCTGCGCGGCGCCGCCCTGTTGGTGCTCGTCGGACTCTTCGGCAGGTACGTGGCTCCTCGCGCCACGCACCTGCTCGCACGCAACTCGGAACTGCTCATCCTGGCGGCTGTCGCCTGGGCGGTGGCGCTGGCCGCGGTGTCGATCCTGCTGGGTTTCAGCGAGGAGGTCGGGGCGTTCCTCGCCGGTATGTCCCTGGCATCCACACCCTACCGGGAGGCGATCAGCGGGAGGTTGTCGACGTTGCGCGACTTCCTGTTGGTGTTCTTCTTCATCGAGCTCGGTACGACCTTCGAACTGTCCACCGCGCTCGACCAGATCGGCGCTGCGCTGCTGTTGTCGGCGTTCGTGCTGATCGGCAACCCGATCATCGTGATGATCATCATGGGCGTGATGGGCTACCGCAAGAAGGTGTCGTTCAAGGCTGGACTGACGGTCGCCCAGATCAGTGAGTTCTCCCTGATCCTCATCGCGCTCGGCGCCAGCCAGGGTCAGATCGGCAGCGATGCGGTCGGCCTCGTGACCGCGGTCGGGCTGATCACCATCGCCGCCTCCACGTACCTGATCTACAGCTCCGACCGCATCTACGAGCGGATCGAACCCGTGTTGCGCATCTTCGAGCGGAAGAACCTGAACACCTCGATCGACTTCGATGAGGAAGCGATCGAACCGGAGTACGTGGTTATCGGCCTCGGCCGCTTCGGCACGACGATCCTGCAGGAGCTTCTCGACCGTGGCGACGACGTCATCGGTGTCGACTTCGATCCCCGGAGTGCCCAGAACCACCGCTTCGACTCGCCGATCATCTATGGCGACGCAGAGGACCCGGATCTACCGGAGCAGCTCCCCCTGACTCGGGCTCGCTGGATCATCAGCTCCCTGCGCGACCTCGAGGTCAACCTGCATATCCTCTCCGCGCTCCAGCACCACGGTTTCGACGGCAAGATCGCCATGAGCTCGGACAGTCAGGATGACGAAGCCCGCCTGCTCGCGTCCGGTGCGGATCTGGTGATCCGACCGCTCCACGTCGCCGCTGGCCCACTGATGGAGGAACTGCACCGCCACGACTCGTGACGGCGCCTCGAGCCGTCCAGTCAGGTCAGCGCCTCCGTTAGGCTCAGCGCGCACGAGTCACCGTGACGAGCTTTCCTCGTCAGGGAACCTGCCGTAGGTGCCGCAAAGGATGATTGATGCAGCTCGACATCGAGGTCCAGGACCTTCCCGGCATCGGTAAGCGCTACGAGGTCCACGGCGAACACGGCGGTCGGGTCGCCGTGGTCATCCACAACACCGGTCGCCGGGACGTCTACGCATTCGACGGCGGCAAGGGTGCGGACCCCGACGCGGAAGATGACGATGCACAGGCGGTCGTTGAGTTCAGCGATCAACAGGCCCGCAAGCTCGGCGCCATCCTGGGTGGTGCCTACTTCAAGCCGTCGGTTGTCGAGGAGATCGAAGCAGTCATCGACGACCTTCTGATCGAGTGGGTGACCCTTGACGACAACTCGCCCCTGGTAGGCCACTCACTGACGGGCCTCGACGTCCGGCAGAAGACCGGCATGACGATCGTCGCCATCGTGCGCGACCGGCATGCGATCACCATGCCGGAGGCCGATGAGGTGCTCGAGGGTGGCGACCGTCTGGTGGTCGTCGGCGTGCGCAAGGACTTCAAGGCCTTCCAGGAACTGATCGGGGAAGCCGGCGACCTTGGGTGAGCTGGGCCTGCCCCTGCCGATGCTGGCCGCCGGGGCCGGCCACATCGGTGAGCAGCTCATCGCGCTCGGCGGCGCGTTCCTGGCCGCCGGGTTGCTGGCCCGGGCCGGCCGCCGGATCGGGCTGCCCACCATCCCGTTCTTCATCATCGCGGGGATCATCTTCGGGCCCAACACGCCCGGAGTGGTGCTCGTCGAGGACCCCGAGACGCTCGCGCTGCTGGCATCGCTCGGGTTGGTCCTGCTGCTGTTCCATCTCGGCCTGGAGTTCTCGCTCGGCGAGTTCACCAGCGGGGGCGCACCGCTGATCAAGGCCGGGTTCATCTACCTCGCGTTGAACGTCGGGGGTGGGGTGGCCTTCGGCTTCGCGCTCGGCTGGGGCACCGCCGAGGCCCTGGTGATCGCCGGAGCGGTCGGTATCTCGTCATCGGCCATCGTCACCAAGGTGCTCATCGAACTGCGCCGGCTCGCGAACCCCGAGACCCGCATGATCCTGGGCATCGTGGTCGTCGAGGACATCTTCCTGGCGCTGTACCTCGCCGTCCTCGCGCCCTTCCTGAACCCGGACGCCGGCGGGTTGGAGGCGTTCCTGCTGTTCCTGCGTGCCTTCGGGTTCCTGCTGCTGCTGTTCGCGATCGCCCGGTTCGGCGCGAAGTGGGTCGGCAAGCTGCTGGACACGCCGGATCCGGAACTGCTGGTCGTGTTGTTCCTGGGGCTGGCGGTCCTGGTCGCCGGCACCTCGGAGGAGTTGGGGGTCTCGGACGCGATCGGTGCGTTCATGGTGGGGCTGATCGTGGCGGAGACCGCCGTCAAGCACCGGGTCGAGGAACTCGTGCTGCCGATCCGTGACGCGTTCGCGGCCGTCTTCTTCTTCTGGTTCGGGTTGTCGATCAGCCCCGACGGCCTGGCCGCCGTGGCGCTACCCGTGGCCGCCGCGGTCGTGCTGTCGCTGATCCTGAACCCGGCGGCCGGGATCATCGTCGCCAAGGTCAACGGGCTCGGACGCGTCGCCGCCGTCAACATCGGCACCACGGTGCTCTCCCGCGGCGAGTTCTCGATCATCATCGCGGCCCTCGCCGCATCCGCGGGGTTGGATGAGCGGATCACCCCGTTCGTGGCCCTGTACGTGCTGATCCTGGCGATCGTCAGTCCCCTGCTCGCGTCGAAGTCGAAGAGGGTCGCGAAGATCCTGCCGAAGCGGTGGTTCCCGAGGCCGTCGGGCGCCGCCGGGTCCACCGCACGGTGATCAGCCGCCGTAGCGACCCAGAGCGACGACCCACGGTCGGCGACGGTCCAGGATCGGGTCGGGGCGAACCTCGACCGAGACATCGGTGAGACCGTGGGACGCGAACAGCGCCTCCACCTCCGTCTCGACCGCTTCGGAGATGTGGATCGGCCCGACCACGTCGTCGTTGACGGCGGCCATATCGCGGTTGCCCCTGTAGCAGGACAGGTAGACCGGCCCGGTCGCGACCAGGCGGAGCAGCGAGGCGAAGGTCGACTGCCAGTCGGCACGGGGCAGGTTGGTGAAAGCGCCGGACAGCCACAGACCGCCGAAGGAACGCTCGCGGAACGGCAGGTCCTGGAGCGGCGCCTGCACGAGTGGGTGGCGGGGTAGCAACATCCTCGCCTGCTGCAGGGCGCCGAGCGCGAGGTCGACCCCGACCGGATGGACGCCGGCGTCACGCAGCAGCCGCAGGTCGGTGGCAGGGCCACAACCTCCGTCCAGGACCAGGTCGTGGCGCTTGGCCATGTCCGCGAACCGCCGGACGTCGGCCACCGGACGCCGGAGCCGGAGCGAGGCGTGGTAGGCCACGGCGTGTTCGTCGTACGCGGCGACGCTCGCCAGCGTGCGATCATCGACGGCCACCGTCAGGCTCCTGCTCGCGGTCCGGGCGATGCTAGTGCGTGGGGTCACCCCACCCGCCCGGGCGGCGGTCCGATCGCGCTGAGCGAGGCTTCGACCCGGATGATCTCGGTCAGGCGGGTCAGGTCCAGCAGCTGCCGCAACCGCGAGCGGGAACAGATGAGGACCAGGTCCCCGTCCTGCGCCGCCGCCCGCTTGAGCCCACCGACGAGCACGCCCAGCCCGAACGAATCCATGAACTCGACCCCGTCGAGGTCCAGCGCGACGTACCGGTCCGGTCCCGTCTGCACCTCGGTCAGGTCCTGTCGCAGCTGCGCCGCCGTCGCCACGTCCACGACGCCGACCAACGTGAGCACGACCCAGCCGGTGTCCTCTCCCCGATCGATGCGCAGTGGTTCCATGGGTCGGTGCAACCTCGTGATGCGTGCGAATGGTCAGGATCCCCGGACCGTAGCGCGCTGCGGGTACCGTCCGGCAGACCGGCCGCGAGGAGGGCACGACGGACCCGCGAGACGTGCTCGAACTGCTGGGACGCACCGGAGCATCGGGGGCGGCTGGTGCTGGACGGGCCGAGCACGACCCGGCCAGCGACGATCCGGCGGACGAGGGCCTGGTCCACCTGCGCCATCGGCCTGCCCGGTCGGCGACGATGGTCGCGCTGCCCGACGACCTTCCAGCGAGCCTGCGCGCGCGACTGGAACACGCGGGCATCGACCACCTGTGGTCCCACCAGGCCGAGGCCCTGGACCGGGCCCGTCAGCGAGAGCACCTGGTCATCGCCACCGGGACCGCGTCGGGCAAGAGCCTCGCGTACCAGTTGCCGGTCATCGAGCGCCTCCTGACCGATGACTCGGCCGCGGCGCTCTACCTCGCCCCGACCAAGGCGCTCGCCCACGACCAGCTCCGGGCGATCCGTGCGATGAAGCTCCCACAGGTCCGTGCCGCGGTACTCGACGGGGATGTCGAGCAGACCGAACGTGATGCCATCCGCAAGACGGCGAACTGGGTGCTGACCAACCCGGATCTGTTGCACCGGTCGCTGCTGCCCAACCACCGGTGGTGGGCGGACCTGCTCCACCGGCTCGCGTTCGTGATCATCGACGAGTCCCATGTCGCCCGTGGGGTGTTCGGTGGCCACGTCGCGTTGGTGATCCGTCGTCTGCGCCGCCTGGTGGAGCGGTACAGCGGTGATCCCACGTTCCTGCTCGCGAGTGCGACGATCGGCAACCCGGGAGAGCATGCGACTGCGCTGACGGGCCTGCAGGTCGGCGAGGTACTCCGTGACGGCTCACCCCGCGGGCCGCTGGACATCGGCCTGTGGCGACCACCGTTGATGGACGACGCGCCAGATGCGGGCCCCCACTCGGACGCGGACGCCGCGCTGCTCGACGACGACGCAGGCCAGCCGGCACGCCGGTCACTGCTGCGCGAGACCGGCGACCTGCTGGCGTCGTTCGTGGCCGCTGATGTGCAGACGCTGGTGTTCACGCGCAGCCGGAAGGGAGCGGAGGTCGTCGCACTGACGGCCAGGGAACGCCTGGCAGACGCGCGGGATGACGCGACCGGTGGCCGTCTGGCCGACGCGGTCAGTGCCTATCGGGCGGGCTACCTCGCCGACGAACGACGCGACCTCGAGGACCGCCTGCGGCGTGGCGAACTGCGTGGCGTCGCCGCGACCGAGGCTCTGGAGCTGGGCATCGACGTCAGCGGGCTGGATGCGGTGATCCTCGCCGGGTGGCCCGGGACGACCTCGTCGTTCTGGCAACGTCTCGGACGCGCGGGTCGGACGGGCGGAGCCGCAGCCGGGCTGTTCGTGGCGCAGGAGGATCCGCTGGACAACTACCTCGTCACGCACCCGGAAGAACTGTTCACCCGCGATCCAGAGGACGCCATCCTCGATCCCGACAACCCCTACCTCCTGGGTCCACACCTGCGGTGCGCCTGTCAGGAGGCGCCCCTGGGTGACGATGACGCCGTGCAGTGGTTCGGCCCGACGGCACCCGGACTGCTCGCGGAGGACGTTGCTGCTGGCGTGCTCCGGCGCCGTGGCGATCTGCACTACTGGATCTCACGGCAACGCGCCGCGGCACGCGTCAACCTGCGGTCGATCGGTGGCGAACCCGTCAGGATCGTCGACGGTGACACGGGGGCGTTGATCGGCGATGTCGATGCGAGTCGCGCCCACCGCCAGGTGCACACCGGGGCGATGTACCTGCACCGGGGACGGCGCTTCGAGGTCCAGGAGCTGGACCTCGACCGTCATCTGGCGATCGTCCGTGATGCCTCGTCGTCGACGTTGACGACCCGGCCCCGATCCGAGACCGATGTGCGCGTGCTCGACGAACAGCGGGCTGTCGATTGGGGCGACGTCCAGGTCCGGCTCGGCCGGGTCGAGGTGACAACACAGGTCACCGGCTACGACATCCTGCGGATCGGGTCCGCGAAGGTCCTCGAGCGGGTCGACCTCGAGCTGCCGCCGATCGAGCTGCGGACGGTGGCGGTCTGGTACGCGATCCCGGACGGGTCGCTGGATGACGCGGGGATCGGTCCCCGTCGCGTCCCCGGTTCGCTGCATGCGGCGGAGCACGCCGCGATCGGGATGCTGCCGCTGCTCGCGCTGTGCGACCGATGGGACCTGGGTGGGCTGTCGACCGCTCGGCACCCCGATACCGATCGCCCGACGGTGTTCATCTACGACGGGTATCCCGGGGGCGCGGGTCTGGCGCAGCGCTCGTTCGAACGGCTACCCGACCACCTGCAGCTCACCCGTCGGACGATCGCGAGTTGCCGGTGCCGTGACGGGTGCCCGTCCTGCGTCCAGAGCCCGAAGTGCGGGAACGGCAACGACCCCCTCGACAAGCGGGGCGCCGTCGAGGTCCTCGATCTGCTGCTGGCCAGGGCACCGCAGATCCCCGCCGACCCACCAGGTCGCCGCGACGATCAGTGAGACGGGTCGCGATCCGCGGGCCGGTCGTCGAGCCAGGCTCGGGCGGCGCGGCGACCCCGGTCGACCAGATCGTGCCGGACGTGTGGGGCGAGCGAGAATTCCAGGGTCGAGATGTCACTCGTGTCGACGAAGACCGTCCGGTCGACGATGGTGGGATCGTCGAGGTGACGCTCGTCCCACGATGCGACCGCGGTGCTGAGGAGCGCGTTGAGGTAGCTCCAGGGACCGTGGACCGGGTGGCGGACCACGAACCCGTCGGATGTCGGTGTTGCGCTCAGCTTGAGCCCGACGGTCGGCCAGCGGGACGGCGTGCGATCGGGCCGGTCGAACAGGTCGATCGGGAAGCGGGACAGCAGGCCACCGTCGACCAGGACGGCCTGCTGCCCGTCACGCGTGCGCAACCTGACCGGCTCGAAGGCCAGGGGCAGCGCCGCCGACGCGGCCACGGCGTCTGCCACCAGCATGTCACCCGGGCCGATGCCGTAGTCGGCGGCGTCCCAGGGCAGGCGAACGAACCGACCGCGCGTCACATCGGCCGCGGTGACCACCAGTCTGAAGCTGCGCTCCGGTCGCAACCCGCTGTCGGGATCGTCGATGCGGAGGTCATCGAACGTGCGGACGCCGTACCGGGCCAGCTGGTGGGTCAACCACCGCCGCAACGGTTGGTGATCGTGGACACCGAGCTCGAACAGGACCGCGAGCTTGCGCGGCCAACGGCCGGCGCGCGACCAACGGCTCGGGGGTGCGACATCGTTGAGGTCGAGCCGGCGGGCCGTGGCCTCGAGCTCAGCGGGTGGCATCCCGGCCGCGAGCAGCGCTCCGATGAGCGCCCCCACGGAGGTGCCTGCGACCCGCTGGAAACGGTAGCCAGCATCATCGAGTTCGGCGATCGCGCCGGCGAGGGCGACGCCCTTCGCGCCACCACCCTCCAGGACCAGGTCAGCTCGCACGCCGGGATGCTCCTCGGTCGCCTGCGCCCGACCGACGCTACTCGATGTCAGCCACCGTCCAGCGGGATCGGCCAGCGGGCGCGTTCCCGCGTCGGGCCGGGCGCGAGTTCGTCAGGAGGCGCGAGGACCGCGGCGGCATCCGCGGCGACGCGTGATGCGCCGAGCGTCGGGATGACCAGTCCCGGGACCGGGACGCTCACGGTCACCGTGGCCCGCTCCAGACCGGGCAGACACCGGCACTCGACGAGCTGACCGTCACCCGCCTGCGTGACCCGCTCCGCCTCGATGTACGGGATCTGGCCGGTACTCGTCGGCGCATCGGCGCTGACCGCGGCGAGCGCGGCCGCGTCGGCCAGTGACTGCGCCCGTGCGGCGGCCACCAGGTACGCACCGATGTCGATGATCACGATCGCGACCAGCGTCGCGACCCACAGCACCATCGGCAGGATCAGGCTGGCCGTCCCCTGTTCACCCTGCCCGCGGTCGGCGAACCACCTCACGGCATCACGTCCCGCCGGGTCGTGCCGACGGCCGGCTCCACCCGGGCGTGTGCCACCGCCTGCAGGCGGTGGTCAACCGGACCGATCGAGCGGGTGACCCGGACCTCGACGCGGACCAGGTCGCCGTCGCCGCGCACGGTCGGCGTGACCTGCACCTTGAGGTCCGGTAGTTCGGGAGCCGCGTCCGTCACGGCCGCGACCACGGGTCCCGTTCCCGAGGTGGTCGCTGCGGCCCGAGCACCGGACCGCGCCGCTTCGTGCAGCAGCAACACGTCGGCGACCAGCGCCGCGAGTTGGAGCAGGACGACCAGCAGGAGCGCCAGGATCGGCAGCACCATCACGGCTTCCAGGCTGAGCGAACCCTCCGAGGACCGGGTGCTGAGCCAGGGTCTGCGCCGACGGCCGAGACCCGAGCGGACGCAGCGGGCGTGGACGGGGTGGGCGGGAGGCCCGGTGTCGCACCGGACCTCCCGCGGGTGGTGGCTCATGCGCCGACGAGCGCGCGTGCCTGGCGCAGGAGCGCGTTGAACAGGGTGACCAACGCCCCGCCACTCGCCCACTGGATGATGACGCCCGCCACGGTGGCGGCGACCACCGCCAGCAGGCCGTACTCCGTGACGAGCGAGCCCTGCTCGTCGTGCCAACGACCGAGGGACGTGGCACGGCCGTCGGGCGTGGCCCGACCGGTGGGCGTGGCCCGGCCGGCGGGACCGGTCACTCCGCGGGAACGGGCTCCAGCCGGGTGGGCGTCGAACGACCGCGCGGTGCTGTCCGCGCGTGCCGGTCGGTGCCGGGCGATCTGGTTGTCGATGGTTCCGTGCATGGGTTCCTCCTCAGGAGGTCAGGCGCCGGCTGCCATGAGTCCGGCCTGCACGATCGGGGCTCCGACGAGCAGGACGGTCGCGGGCAACAGGCACAATGCGGTGGGGAAGGTCAGTTGCGCGGGCAGCCGCTCAGCGGCGGCCAGGACCCGTGCGAGTTCGTCGGCCCGCAGATCGGCTGCGAGCCGGCGGAGCGACGGAGCGACGGGCGCTCCGACGTCGTGGGCGGCGACCAGCACGGTCGCCAACCGATCGAGGTCGGTCTGCCCCGACGGGCTGCCGGACCCGCCGGCCGCACCGACATCGAGGTCGAAGGCCAGCCGACGCAGCGGCAGGGCCAGGTGGGGAAGCTGGACGGCCGTGAGCCGCAGTGCCTCCGCCGAGGTCGTTCCGCCACCACGGGCGGTCGCGATCAGATCCGCGGCTTCATCCAACCCGGGGAGGGGCTCCGGCCCGCGGGTTCGAGCGACCATGTGCCACAGGATGACGGCGACGGGCACGGCGGCGACGAGCCCGCCGAGACGCCACGCGATCAGACAGCCCACCACGGCCGCGGCGAGGGCGGCGCCGGGCGGACCGGCGCTCGGAGGCCGCGACACCCGCCGGACCAGCCCCCAGACGATGGCCGCGCCCAGACCCAGCAACGCCGATCCGACCAGGAGGACGACGCCACCCATCGGGGACGTGTAGAAGCCGACCAGGTCCGCACCGACCAGACGTCCCAACCCGGGAACGAGCAGCAGGGGCGCGAGCAACAGGCCCCCGGCGACGACGCGCGTCTGCGCGCTGGCCACGGCAACCGCGCGGGCGGCCTCGCGGACGTCCTCTTCCGCGGCCAGACCGGCGTCGAGTGCCTCGAGCAGCGGGGCTCCGACCGTCCGGGCGATGGCGACGGCGCGGCGCGTCCTGGGCGGCAGATCGGCATCGTCCCCGGGGTCCAGCCCGGCCGCCACACGCAGCCGCACCAGCTCGGTCGCAGCCGACGAGCCGGCCGCCGGCTCCGACGACCGGGAGCGTCCGGGGCCCGACCTCAGCGTTGCTCGCATGCCCACACCTCCGTGGAGATCGCCCCATCCGGCCCGAGGTCCACACGTGTGATCGCGGCGACCCGGCGGCGGCCCTGGCGATCGCGGTCCAGTGCCACCACCAGATCCAGTGCGGTCGCGACCTGTGCGCGGGCCGCGGCCAGCGGCACCCCGGCGAGCAACGCCATGCCCTCGAGGCGCACGATCGCCTCCGGGGCACCGTTGGCGTGCACCGTGGTCATCGACCCGTCGTGGCCGGTATTCATGGCCTGGAGGAGGTCGGCGACCTCCGGTCCACGGACCTCGCCCACGACCAGTCGATCGGGACGCATCCGCAGCGAGTTGCGCAGCAGTGCGGCGATGTCGACCTGCCCGATCCCCTCCGCACTGGCGGCACGGGTCCGCAGGTGCACCGTGTGCGGCGAGGGCTGTCGGAGTTCGGGCGCGTCCTCGATCACGACGACCCGGTCCTCACCGACCTCGCTCAGCAACCGCGCCAGGAGCGTGGTCTTGCCGACCCCGGCACGTCCACAGACGGCGAGGTTGCGACGGTCGCGCACCGCCGCCAGCAACAGCTCACGGCACGCCGGCGGCACGGAGCCGGCCGCTGCCAGGTCCTCCCAGCTGGGGACCACCGCGGGAACCCGGCGCAGCGTCACGGTCGGCCGATCGACCAGGGGTGGCAGGATCGCGTGTAACCGGATGCCGCCGGGCAGCACGGCATCGGCGAACGGATGCGACCGGTCGAGGCGGACGCCGAGCGGCCCGAGCGCCCGGGACAGCACCCGGACCACGTGTTCGTCGTCGTCGAAGGTCAGCGCCGTGCGGACGAGGACCCCATCCCGCTCCACGTGGACCTCATCATGGCCGTTGACCATCAGGTCCGTGACCGCGGGGTCCCGCAGCAGCGACTCCAGCGGCCCGAGCCCGCCCAGGTCGTCGACGAGGTCGCGGACCAGGCGGGCCCACACCTCCGGTGCCGCGACGACCCCTTCGGCGGCGAGAGCCCGTGCCACGGCGCGACGCAGGACCGTCCGGTCGGCGCGTCCCGAGGTGACCTCGACGTCGTCCCGGAGGCGACGGGCGACCGACGACCGGAGCTGACGGGCGTCCAGCGTCGAGGAGTTGCCCGGAGCAGGCGTCGCGGCATGGTCAGCGGTAGCGGCCGATGGGCGGGCCACAGTGTCTCCGTCCCCGCCCCGGGTCGGATCGGACATCGTCGCCGCGGGCGGGCCGGTCGAGCAGGGACCTGCACCGCGTGGCGTATCACGAGTCTCGCACCGGCGGTGCGGCGGGAGTGGGACCCCGTGAGGGTCGTCAGCCTACGGCCGACGGCACCGGACCAGCCGACGGATCCAGACACTGTGGACAGCCGCTGCGGACCCGGCCACCGGCCGGACACGGGTAGCCACAGCACATCCGGGGGGCATGCCCGTCCGGCGCACGCGATACGTGAGCGCGTCTGTCCGGCGCTAGCCGGGATAACCCTCGGAGTAGCGCCAACTGAAGCTCTCGGACCGAGACGTTCCGTCCGGATAGGTCACCGTCCGCCCGCAGGAGACGCTGAACGCACCCCCGACCCCGCCCACGACGTTCCTCGGTGGCCCCGTCCAGGAGGACACGGTCGCCCACGGCACGCTCACGAAGCTGACGGTGATCTGGCTCTGGGAGTACGACGTGCGGATGGTGACGTCATGGGGAGAATCGTTGGTGACCACGACATCCAGCACCGTGCCGCTGAGCGTTGCCTCCCGACACATCGGGTAGCGGGTGAAGTAGATCGAATGTTGACGGAACTGGTCGAGCTGGATCCCGGACTCCCAGGCGGCGTTCACGAACGTCGTGCCCATCTGGCTGACCCCCCCGCCGATGGCACTGATGAGCTCGCCCCCGGAGATGAAGCCGTTGGGCACGAACCCCCGGGCCGTGGTGCGAGGCCCGATACCGCGGCTGAGCGAGTAGGTGCCCCCCGGCGGGATCACATCCCCGTCGATGTAGTCGGCCGCGAGGTGGATGTTGGTGTTGCGGGGCTGTCCGGGGGTCAGTGGCGTCGTGAAGCTCGACACGATCTCCAGCGACGGGGGCGAGGGGAGCGGTTCATCGAACCCGCGGAAGACGTCGAGGACGACCCGGGTCGGGTCGGCGCCACGCTGGACGACGAACGGGGAGTACCCGTTGGTGCCCACGAAGAAGACGTGCTCACCGTCCATGGCCCGGTCGTTGACCACCTCGACGACGTCCCCACCATCCTGACCGGCCAGACGGGCCTGAATATATGGCGAGATGTCGTCGGGGAGATCGTCCGGGTCGGCCACACCGGTGATGACGACACGGATGATCTGCTCGCCCCCAACCTCGAGGAGCCGGCCATCGGAGCGCTGACGTGCCTGTTCGACGTACTCGGCGCGGTACCCCGGCGTCCCCGTGCCCCCTAGTTCGAACACCACACGGTCGAACCACGGGTGGGCACTGCTGCGCACGCTGGTGACACCCATGACCCCAGGTGAGCCGGGTCGCGAATCTCCGTCGACGGACGGTATCCCGTCAACGACGCGCACGAGATCAGGGAACACACCACGCTCAGCAGCCACATCCAACGCGCGCGCCAGGAACGAGGACATCTGCGCCCGGTTGACGGGTTGCCGAGGCCCGAAGGTGCCGTCCGATCGACCGGCGACGACCCCGACAGCGGCCAATTTGCCGATGCTGGCTGCATGGGTCGGCCCGATGTCCTCGAAGACGGTCTCCTGCGGGAGTTGCTCACCGAGGACCACCTCGAGGGCCCGGGCGATGAAGGTGGCCATCTGCTCGCGGGTGACGACCTCGTCCGGTCGGAACGTGCCGTCGTCGAAACCACGGGCAACCTCGTATGTCGCGAGCTTGCGGATGTTGGTCTGGTGCTCCCCGGCGTCGTCCTCGTACCCGATCGTCAGGGGGATCTCCTCCTCGGTGAGGAACTCGATCGTCCGTGCGATGAACGACGACATCTGGCCCCGGGTCACCCCATCGGCCGCATCGAAGATCTGCTCGGATCCCTCGGTACGGCCTTCGGCGAGCCGGTAGTACGACAGGCAGCCGATGGCCCCGGCATGGGTCGCCGATGGCGCGTCGGCATAGGGTCGGAGTTCCTGGACAGAGATCGGGCACGCCCGGGTGATATCCCGCGGCGCGGGTGGGTCCTGTGCCTCGGCCGGCGGGGTTACCGTCGGTACCAGCACCGCGATGAGGGCCAGCACGGCCGCCAGCACCCAGCTCCGTCGACCGACCAACGACCTGCGGTCGACCATGATCTCTCCGACCATCGGCAATCCTTCGTCTCGCGGTCCACCGGCGGCCCAGCAGAGTCGAAGGTGCTCACAGGGCGTACAGCGCAGCATAGGGACGTCGCGTCCGGACTGCGCCAGCCGGGACCGGGCAGGGCTCAGGACGGTGGACGCGGCGAGGCGGGTGCGGGCACGAGCGGCTGCAGGCGCCGCAACCAGGACCCGGGCAACCCGGCGGGGACCCGGCGGTAGCGACCGGCCCGCTCCACGCGTGCGGACCAGGGCAGGTGGATCCCGCGCCGCCCTCCCGCGACTCGTGCGAGGGCACGCGGCGACACGGGCCCGGTCCCGACGAGCACGACCACCGCGGCCGTCGTGGAATCGAGCCCCTCCAATGCCGCGGCGTCGGGTCGACAGACCACCACGTCGACATCCACGTCCACGCCGTGGTCGAGCACCGACAGGCCGATCGCCGGATCCGTCGGGGTCGCGATCGGTGAGGGGTCGGCGAGACGCACGGCACGCAACCCCTGCGTTCCCGGCGGCTCAGGCAGACGGCTCCACAGGTCGGGATCAGCGATCGCCGCCGCCGGGACGATCGGGAGGCCCGCCACGGGAGCGTCACCCCGCAGCGCCGCCAGCGAGGCCGTGCCGTTCCACCCAGCCAGGCCGGCCAGTGCCAGGACCACCGTGGTGGTCCCGACCCCGCCACTGACGCCACCGACGCGCAGCACCCGCCGATCGTCCGACAATGCGGGCGGCCGGTCCACCACGCCGGCGACGACCTGCGCCAGTCGGTCACGATCGTCCGGCCAGACGAGGACCACCGCCGCCCGTGTGCGGATGGCGGCCGCGGCCGCATCCGCCGCCGCAAGGTCCGTCGGCAGCAGCAGGACCCTGGGGACCGCATCGTCCAACGGCACCGTGTCCGGCCCGATCAGCCGCACCGTCGGTGGAACCAACCGTGCGGTCGTCGCATCTACCGGCTGCCACCCGAGCACCCCTTCCACCCATCCCCGGACGGCATCAGCGCCGGGCCGTGGCAGGTCGATGGCGATCGGCCGAGGGAGCCCGTCGGAGGTCGACGCGGGCCCACCGGGTATCGCGACGTCCGGATCGGACATGGGAACCTCGAGGTGGTGACGGCCAGGGTGTCTCCGGCGACGAACCTACGACGACCGCACCACGTGGCCGCACTGGATGTCGGCGGCCTGTGGATGACCGGGGTCCATACCCTGCTGCCATCGACCCGGTGAGGCACCGTGGGCCAGCGATCGAGACACCGACAGACGTCGTGTCGCGCCTGCGATGCCCGGTGGGACGAGCCGACCGCCAGGTTCTGCGGGTCCTGTGGTGATCCGCTGGTCGCGACGTCGTCGATGCGGCCACGGACACGCTCCGGGACCCGCCAGATCGGTGCAACGAGGCGACGTTCGCCCTCACGACGGCGAGCCATCGTCGGCGCGACGATCACCGTGCTCGTGCTCGGGGCGGTCACCGCCGCTGCGGCCGGGGGAAGCGGCGACGACCTCCCGGCCCAGGACCCTGATCCCGAGGTCGCCCTCCCCTCGTCGCCCGGCAGCATCGGCGGACAGCTCAGCGCCGAGCAGCAGGCCGCGATCGACGGTTTCGACCCTGACCGGCTGCGCTGTCAACCCCGCGGCTGCGAGGGGTGGCACCTCCTGCTGGAGGAGGAGGCGGGACCGGTCGCCGTCAACGAGGGGTGGTTGGCGGTCCTGGACGGCTCGACGCTCCGAGTCCGGCCCGTCGACAATGGCGGCGAGAGCGACGGCGGCGAGAGCGGCAGCGTCGGCGGCACCGTCGACCATGACATCGGCTGGCTGCAGACCCGTCCCATCGACGGCGAACCGGCCGGCCCACCGAGCCGGATCACGGTCACCGGGGACGGCACGGCACTGCTCCTCTGGCCCGACCTGCTGGTCGCGATCGCCCGCGACGGCCGCGAACGCCTGTCGATCCCGAGCAGCGACAGCAGAGCCTGGTACCTCGAGGCACGAGACGACCACGTCGTGGTGGTCGGCGACCTGCCACCGGGCGCGGCACCGGAAGGCACCGATCGACTCCGGGTCTCCGGCATCGATCTGGCGACCGGGCAGTCGCGATGGCAACGGGACGATGTCGTGCCGCGCGACTTCATCGACGCAGGCCTGGCCGCCACGGCCGCTGGGGGTTCGGTCGTCTTGATCGACACCCGCGACGGCTCCACGCTGTGGACCCACGACACCGAGCCGGACGGCAGCGTGCAGGTCACCACCGGCCCCTGGGTGATCGACGGCGGCACGGAGCGGCAGGATCGCGCGCAGCTCGTGGACGCCGCATCGGGGCAGGTGGTCGCCACCCGCCCAGAGAACAGCCTGCTGACCGCGGTCCAGCCGCTCGGCGACCTCTGGGTCGCGAGTTGGGTCGACAACCGGATGCCCAACGACAGCAGCCCCCGGGTCACCCTCGTGGCCCTGGATGACGCCGGTCAGGAACGCTGGCAGGTCCCCCTCGACTCACCCCCGCGCGGTGCCTGCTGTCCGGCGGCGCTCCCGTGGCATGACGGCACGGTCGCGATCTTCGATCCCGGATCGTCGAACGGCGGGTGGCTCGTCGTCGATGCCCGGACCGGTGCGCATCGTGACCTCCCGGAGCAGGACATGCCGGAACTACCGGGAGGTGCGAACACGGGTCGTGCGTACATCCCAACCGGCGCCCCGGACCGGCTCCTGCAGACCTCCTTCGGCCGGGTCGCGGTGCTCACCGCCGACGGCGCCGGTTCGATCGTCAGCGACGACAGCATCGAGGTGGTGTCCACCGATCCGCTGATCGTGCAGCAGGGTCGGCACCTCCTGCGCGTCGATCCGGTGCCGGCACCGTGATGCGATCCCGGTCGTGTCCTGTGTGCGCGGAGGTTCCGAAGGCGACCACCGCACGGTTCTGTGGACGGTGTGGTGCCGTCATCGACCGGACCCTCGTGACGCCTGGCACCACCACGCCCGGTGGCGGTGGGACGGCCCATCGGAACGGCGGACGACGACTCCTGCCCCGCGGCCGTGTCACGGTCGCGGCCGGTCTCGGCATCATCGGGATCGTGGTCGTGGCCGTCACCGCCGTCGGCACCGGAGGGATGCTGACCGCGGACACCACGGATGCCGCTGGTGACCTGGCCGTCCAACTTCCCGGATCGGGAGTGGTGCCTCAGGCATCAGACGAGACCGGCCGGGACGGTGACGACGCCGCGACCGCGGACCGCCTCGACGGGGACATCACCAGGGACCCACAGGCCAGTGATCAGGTCCGAAGTCTGGTCTGCGAACCCCGCGGGTGTGAGCAGTGGCGTGTCCGCCTGTCCGGCGAGTTGCAGCAGGTCGCGGTGACCGACCGCTGGCTCGCGGTCGTCGACAGCACCCGGCTCCGGGTCCGGGGTACGGACCCCGCCAACCCCGGCGGCAACGCCTCGGCCATCGATCTGCGGGCGATCCGGACCTCCGATGGCGAACCGATCCTGGCCGAAACACCTGACGGGCGGGTGCCCGTGGTCGAACTGGCCATCGCTGACGACGGCACGATCGTGATCGGACAGCGTGACCGCGTCCTCGCGCTCGAGCCCGACGGGGACCTGCGCTGGGCGGCCGGCGCGAACCAGTTGCGGGCGGTGGAGGTCCACGACGACCGGGTCGTGGTCTTCTCCGCGCCGGACGGGCGACCCGACTCATCCCTCGAACGCGCCACCTCGCGATCCCTGGAAGACGGAGCCGTCGCCTGGACGAGCCACACGGGTCGCCCACTCGACGGCGCGCCGTTCGGCCTGCTGACGCTCGGGCCGAGTGACCGCCTGGAACTGATCGATCCCGGGACGGGCGCGGTGCGCTGGGGCGTCGACCTCGAGGCGCCCCGGTGGGCTCGGGTGGAGGGGCCCTGGGTCGTGGCCAATCGTGGGCGCTCGGATGAGACCCTGCTCCTGGACGGCGCCACCGGCGAGGTCCTGCAGGTCTACGCCGACCTGGTGCCGCTGAGCGGCATCCAGTGGAGCGATGGGGTTGCGGTCGGGACGTGGCTCCGGGCTGACGACACCGACCGCACCGTCGGGCAGGTGGTCGTCATCGCCTGGGACGGGAACGCCTCCGAGCTCTGGCGGCGCGAGATCCCCGTGGAACTGGACGGCCCGTGCTGCGCGATCGCGTTGCCCTGGGCGCAGGGCACCGTCGCCATCGGCCGACCGGCGGCACCGGAGGACGGGTGGGAGTTCCTGGACGCGGCGACCGGACAGCCTCGCGATCCCGACGGGATCGACCCGCCGCTCCTGCCTCTGCACGCCAGCGACCGGTCGGACCAGGCGCCCCCACGGGTGAGCACCATGTTCGCAGCGACGGACGGCGACACCCTGTGGTTGGCGGCCGGCGCCGGGACCGCAACGGTGCAGGGTGCCGCGGGCAGTTCCCTGGTGTCGGTCGACCCGCCGGTCCTCGTCCGACCGGGCGAGTTGATCGGCCTCCGGCTCATCCCCGCCGGATAGTCTGACGGGTCCGCCGGGGATGAGCGACGGCACCGCGTCAGCTTGCAACCGGCCCGCACACCACCGCACGCCGCGTGGGTCGGCGCACACCGGGGGCCAAGGAGGCGCACGTGAGCGACGAGCACACCGACGAGTTGCTGGTCGCGGCCACGCAGGCCGCCACCGAGCGTCAGACCGCGGGGTCGGAGACGGAGCAGCGCTACGCGCGCCCGGATGCCGACCGTCTGTCCGACGCGATGCTCGAGGAGATCCGACGGCGGTCGACCGGCGCGACCGAGGCGGCCTTCTTCGACCTGGACAAGACCATCATCGCGCGGTCATCGACCCTGGTCATGGGCCGCACCTTCTTCCGCGACGGGCTGCTGTCCTCCTCGACGGTGCTCAAGACCCTCTACGCCCAGGCGGTCTATCAGTTGGTCGGCGCCGACCACGAGCGCATGGAACAAGCCCGACATGCCGCCCTCGAGATGACGAAGGGCTGGGAAGCGGACCGGATCCGGCGCCTCGTGCGCGAGACGATGGAGGAGGTGATCGCGCCGCTCGCCTACCGCGAGGCACTCGACCTCATCGCCGAGCATCGCCGCGCGGGCCGGGACGTGTGGATCGTGTCCTCCTCCGGGGAGGAGATCGTCGAGCCGTTCGGTGAGTACCTCGGCATCCGCAACGTCATCGCGACCCGGTCCGGACTCGACGATGACGGTCGCTACGACGGGACCCTGGAGTTCTACGCGTACGCCGGCGCCAAGGCGACGGCGATGCGCCAGGTCGCCGAGGTGCGTGGCTACGACCTGACGAACTGCTACGCGTACAGCGACTCGATCACCGATCTGCCGATGCTGTCGGCCGTCGGGCACCCCGTCGCCGCCAACCCGGACCGGGAACTGCGCGCCGCCGCCATCGCGATGGATTGGGAGGTGAGGGACTTCCACGCTCCGGTCCGTCTGCGCGACCGGCTCCCGGACACGCCCGGTCCCCAGGGACAACTCATCGCCGGACTGGTCGGCGCAGGACTCGTCGGGATGCTGGTGTGGCGCCTGGCGACCAAGGACTGATCCGGCGGGTGCCGCACCGGGACCGCATCCGCCGTTGGCTGGTTCTCGACGTGTGCCCGTCGTCACCCGGAGCAGGTGCTGAGCGGTGCGGCAGCGCGGCTGCCAGCACCCGTATCGTGGCTCAGGTGTAGTCGCGGTGGTACTCGACGCGCCCGTCGGGGCTGAAGCCGAAGAAGCTGGCACGTGGCAGGTCGCTCCAGCGGCGCCCGGCGGCCGTGTACGAGATCGTCCACTCCACGGCGAGCGAGCGCTCATCATCGGACTCGATGAGCCGCAGGACCTCGATCGCGACCTCTTCCTTCCCGCCGAGCCAATCCTTCAGGTAGGCCTGGATCAGCAGGTTGCCCCGATGTGGCGGGTTGTAGGGCTCCAGGTAGAGGGCATCCGCCTCGTAGAGCTTCGGGAGCTGCGACATGTCACCTTCGGTGAGCATGCCGGACAGCTTCTCCCATGCCTCCGCCGCTTGTCCCAAGGTGCTTCGCCTCCGCGTCCTGTTGCGTTCGGCGCAGGATAGTCCCCCGGAGGCCGAAGCCGGGAACGTGCCGACGGAGACGCTCGTCGACCGGCCGGCGACGCCGTGGACCCCGGCTGGCCGCACATCGGGCAGACTGTCGCGGCAACCACCGACTGGAGCCCGACCATCGTGTCCGAGACCACCGCCCTACCGAGCTCGACCCACGTGCCCGACGGGCTCGAGGATGTCGCGGACCAGGTGGCCGCCCAGCTGCCCGACACCCGTGCCTGGTTGGAGGATCTGGTCCGCATCCCCTCCATCAGCGTGTCCCCGGATCACGTCGACCAGGTCCGTGCCTCGGCAGAGCGAACCGCCGAGCGGCTGCGCGACGCGGGACTCGAGGACGTCCAGCTCCTGGAGCTCGAGGGCGCGCATCCCTACGTCACCGGCTCCTGGCTCCACGCCGGTCCCGACGCGCCGACCGTGCTGCTCTACGCCCATCACGACGTGCAACCGGTCGGGACACCGGATCGCTGGGGTTCCGAGCCCTTCACCCCGACCGAGCGCGACGGGCGCCTGTTCGGGCGCGGCGCTGCCGACGACAAGGCGGGGATCATGGCGCACGTCGCCGCGATCCGGGCCTGGCTGACCGCACGTGGGACGTTGCCGGTCAACGTCAAGGTCATCATCGAAGGCGAGGAGGAGATCGGTTCACCGCACCTCGGGGCCTTCCTCGAGCGCTACGCCGAACTGCTGCAGGCGGACGTCATCGTGCTGACCGACCTCGTGAACTGGAAGCTCGGCTGGCCGGGCCTCACCACGACGCTGCGCGGGATGGCCGACGCGACCATCACGGTCCGGTCGCTGGAACAGCCCGTCCACTCCGGCATGTGGGGTGGCGCCGTCCCCGACGCCCTGACCGCGACCACGCGACTGCTGGCCTCGCTCCACCACGACGACGGCTCGATCGCGGTGGCGGGCTTCGCCGACGACGTCCGACCGATGTCGGACGATGAGCGGGCGCAGGTGGCCGCCCTGGGCGAGGACCCGGACGAGATCCGCCACGAGGTCCGGATGCTCGACGGCGTGCGCTTCGTCGGTGACCCCGACCGCACGCTGCTGGAGCGGATGTGGGCGCAGCCCACGATCACGCCGACCGGCATGGACGTGCCATCCGTCAGCGATGCCTCGAACACCCTGCTGGCGCGGGTGGACACGAAGCTGTCCTGCCGGCTCGCACCCGGCCAGGACCCGGACCGGGCCATGGAGGCCCTCGCCCAGCACCTGCGCGACCACACGCCCTGGGGGGTGCACGTCGAGGTGGCCCTCGGTGAACGCAACCCCGCCTGGGTCATGGAGCCGGGTGGAGCCGCCTGGGACGCGGCGATCGACGCCATGGCGGCCGCCTACGGCCGGGACCCGGCGATCCTCGGCTGCGGCGGCTCCATCCCGTTCGTCGGTCCGTTCAGTGACGCGTTCGGGGGCGCGCCGTGCCTGCTCGTCGGCATCGAGGATCCCGCGTCCAACGCGCACGGCGAGGACGAGTCCCTGCACCTCGAGGACTTCGTGAAGGCCTGCCTGACGGAGGCGTTCCTGCTGGGTGGGCTGGCCGGGTCAGCCGCGACCGGTGGCGAAGGCTGACGACGCCGTCGCGCCGTTCACGAGGCGGCGCGTCGTCTGGTCCGAACGGGAGCCGTTCCTGGAGCCCGCGCGGCGTTCGGGATCGCTCTTCGCGCGACCCTCCGGCGCGCTCTTCGCGCGACGTGCCCGGTAGAGCTCGGCAGCCTGCTGGGAGCGGTTCATGCGGTCAGCGGCCTGGGCGGCCTGCAACATCATCGTCGTCATGGTGACGGCCTCCTGGTCGTCGCGGCTCACGTGGGACGATCTGCGTCCGGTCCGCGCTTCATTCGATATCTATCGTACCGTATTATTCGATGTTTGTCGAACCTCTTGATGTCATACTTTCGGCGGATATCGCACGATCTGCCGTGGGCGTGTCTGCCCGTCGACGAACGGGAACGTGCCGTGTACGGTGCACCGGTCCGACATCGGTCGAAACTGCGATCGGGAGCCCGAACGTGCGTCTCGTTGACCTGCGGAGCAGTTCCACCGCATCAGCGCTGGAGGTCAGCGTCCAGGCGTCCGGGGCCGCCGAGCTGCTTCGCCTGATGGGCGTCATCGGCGTCACGGGCGGCCCGACCGACTACGACGTCGGCCGGGAACGCATCGCGGCCCTCCGTGCACGGGTGCCCGACGATCTGCTCAACGACATCGCCGACCTCGATCGTGCCTCCGGCGGGACCGCGTTCCTCGTGCTGTCGTTGCTGGCGGCCGACCTCCCCGAACCCGGTGGCGTGTCTGAACTCGTCGACGTGCTCAAGGAGGACCCCGCGACGGGTTGGCGGCTGTTGCTGTCGCACGAGGCCCAGGAGCTGGTCGCCGGCGACGACGACCTGCCGACACGCGTCCTGGCGGGCGAGGCCGACGCGATGACGTTCCTGCGTGACTGTGCGGCCGACACCGGCTGCCCCGACAGCATCGCGCGGTTGATGGCGGCGGACCCGGTCGCGTACGGACAACGGATCACCGGGGTGGTGGAGCGGTTCGACGCGGCGATCTGGCAGGACCTGCGGCGCGAGTCGTTGGAGCCGATCCACCGCGACGTGGCCTACCACCGTGATCGACTGGCCGCCGGCGTGGACCCGACGGAGGTCATCCTCGATGCCACCAACGGCTACGAACTCTCGGATGACTCCAAGATCAAGCGTGTGGTCCTGCTCCCGAGCTACTGGATGCGGCCGTGGCTGGTCGTCGGACGGCTCCGGCAGGACACCGAGGTCATCTCCACCGTCGTGGCCGACGAGTTCCTCGCGCTACCGCCCGAGGTCCCTCCCCCCGCGCTGATCAAGCTCTTCAAGGCCCTGTCCGACGAGAGTCGCCTCAAGCTGCTGCGACGGATGTCGTCCGGGCCGATCAGCCTGACGGAGGCGACCGACGCCCTGGACGTGGCCAAGGCCACGGCGCACCACCACCTGTCGATCCTGCGGCAGTCCGGCCTGGTGGCCATGCGGGGATCTGGCCGTTCCACGCGTTACGCACTCCGCGAGGACCCGGCGACCGCGGCACGGGACGCACTCTCCTCCTACGTCCCGTCCCGTCTGTGATCGGTCCAACGCCCCGACCCGGCGGCGGAACCACCGATGGCTGATCCGCGCGACACCGGCTACACGGACGAGGATCTCGCCCGTGAACCGGGTGTGGATGACCCGGCCGACTACCGCCATCCGTTCGCCCGCGACTACGACCGCCTCATCCACACCAACGCGTTCCGCAAGCTCCAGGGCAAGACGGGGGTGGTCGCGCCCGGGGAGGCGGACTTCTTCCGCACCCGCCTGACCCACACCATCGAGGTGGCACAACTGTCCCGACGGCTCGGGTGGAAGCTCGGCGCCCATCCGGACCTGGTCGAAGCCGCGGCGATCATGCACGACTTCGGCCATGCGCCGTTCGGACACGTCGGTGAGGAGGCGCTGTCGGGGGCCGTCGACGCCGCCGCCATCCGGTGGGGCGTCGAGCCGACGGAGGTCGGCGGCTACGAGGGCAACGCGCAGACCTTCCGCCTGGTCACCAGCCGCCTGACCGGCTCGACCGCCGCGCAGGGCCTGCACCTCACCCGGGCGACCCTGGATGCCGCCGTCAAGTACCCATGGGAGCGCGGCGAGGTCAGCGACCACAAGTGGTGCTTCTACCCGACGGAGCGGGACGTGGCCGCCTGGGTCCGCGACCCCGTGCCGCCGGAGCGCCGGCACACCCAGAGCTTCGAGGCCCAGGTCATGGAGTGGGCCGACGACGTGTCGTACGCGGTCCACGACCTCGAGGACTTCTTCCTCGCCGGTTCGATCCCGCTGGCGCTGCTCACCCAGTCCGCCTCCGCCCGGGAGCAGCTCGCGGGCCAGATCGTCGATCGTCGGGAACGGCGCGGCAAGCTGGCCGAGCAGCCGACCGACGACCCCGAACAGCACACCGCGCAGGAACTCAGCACGACCCTGGAGGCCCTCTTCACCCAGCCGGACGGACCGTTCGAGGGGTTCCGACGCCTGTCCGGCGAGTTCGATGGATCGACCGAATCCCGGCAGGCGCTGCGTCTGATGCGCAAGCGGCTGATCAACCGGCTCATGCACTCGGTCACACCCCGCGACCCGCACGCCCCGCCGCGTCGGCACCACAACGACCTGGCGATCCCGACCGACGCCCGCCTGGTGGACGATGTGCTGCGCGACCTGCTGTGGGTGTTCGTGATCGAGCACCCCCGCATGGCGACCTACCAGCATGGACAGCGCCGGGTCGTGGTCGAACTCTTCGAACTGCACGCCGCGGCGGTCCAGGGCGGGCAGGCGGATGTCGCCATCTTCCCGCGCGACCTGCAGCCGGAGCTCGCGGGACTGCTGGAGGCCGGGCACCGGGACGGCTCACGCGTGCAGGTCCTGCGGGTGGTTGCGGACCACATCGGACAGCTGACCGACGACGCGGCAGCGCGTCTGCACCGTCGCTTGACCGGCCACGTCGACCGGGGCTTCACCGACTTCGTGTGATCGCGGACCAGGACCACGGCACTCGCCGACGCCCACGCCTGCGTCAGGGCACGGACGCGCGCAGGAAGGCGTCGACCTCGTCGAGGTAGCGATCTCCGGTGAACAACGCCGCGTCGTTGTGGCCGGCCCCCTCGATCTCGATGAGCTCGGCGTCCACCGCATCCGCGACCTGGCGCGACAGGCGCGTCGGCACGATCCGGTCGGCATCTCCGGCGACGACCAGGACGGGCGCGTCGTTGGTCGCGAGGTCCTCGACCACCGGGTAGCGGTCCCGGAGCAGGGTGCGGATCGGCAGGAACGGATACACCGACCGACCGACGTCAGCCAGCTCGGGGAACGGTGAGCGCAGCACGAGCGCCGCCGGTTGCGCCCGGGCCGCCAGCCCGGCAGCGACCCCCGCACCGATCGACTCACCCAGGTAGGCGATCGACGCCTCCTCGACGTCGCTGCGGGTCGCGAGGTGGTCGCGCGCGGCCACGGCGTCCCGGTGCAGGCCGTCCTCCGACGGCGAGCCGGGGTTGCCCCCGTACCCGCGATAGTCCACGAGCAGCACGGCGTGGCCACGTGACGTCAGACCTCGGGCCATCGGCAGGCGCTGTTCCCGGTTCCCGGCGTTGCCGGGGAACACGATGACGGTGCTGACGGGATCATCGACCGGCAGGAACCAGGCCGCCAGCTGCAGTCCGTCGTCGGTCGTGAAGGCGACCTCCTCCACGTCCGACGGCGGGGTCGGGGACGCGACGCTCGGCAGGTAGATGAGCTGACGCTGGAACACCGCGGCCAACACCACCAGGGCCAGCCACACGGCGACGGCCACCACAGCGATCCCAGCCACTCGACGCACCACCCTCATGACCGCACAATTCCGTTCGACCACATCGGTTCAGACGCCCAGGTCGCGGCGATCGAAGGTCGTCACGGCAACGCCCAGCGACACGACCGCGACCAGCGCGAGCGCACCGAAGCCGACCACATCGATCCCTTCGACCAGGGGGTCACCATCGAGGTACCAGGCGAACGGGCTGATCGCCTCCAGCCAGCGGCCATCGTCCAGCAACGGCGCCAGTGCGTTCGCGACGTACCCGACCACCGCGACGCCCGCACCGACCACCAACCCGATGACCCGCCGCCCGGTCGCGGCACCGGCCGCGAACGTCAGGCTCGACAGGGCCAGGACCAGCAGGAACAACCCCAGACCACCGGCGAACAGCCCGGAGAGCGCCACGTCCATGTCGATCGCGACGACCAGGGCCACGACGACGATGCTGAGCGCGGCGACCACCACGACGAGTTGCACCACGAGGACCGCGTAACGCTCCAGCACCACCCGGCGCCGGCTGACCGCCGACGTCAGCTCGAGCTCGAGCGAGCCGTCCTCCTCACCACCGGCCAGGGTCCGGGCCGCGAAGGTGATCCCGAAGACCAGCAGCAGGATCGGACCCAACAGTCCGTAGACGGTCGACTCGAGGAACCCCGCCGCCGACCCGAGCTGGTCGTACCCGAGCGCCGCGACCAGCCCCTCGGGCATCGAGCCGATCAGGGCATCCATCTCGCTCGGGTCCATCACGTCGAAGAAGCTCGCGTAGATGCCGCTGACGACCGCCACCGCGAGCGACCACAGCAGCAGGGACCGGCGTTGTTCGCGCAACGCCCAGCGCAGCACGCTGCCGGGCGGCGCGACCCCGGGCGCCGGCGCCACGTGCGCAGGACCCGTCTCCGGCTGCTGCCGGTCGGTGTCAGTGGCCATCGCCGGACACCTCCTCGTCAGCCCGCAGCTCGGCGGCGGGAACCCGGTAGTGATCGAGGAACAGGTCCTCCAGTTCCCGGTCGTGCGCGGACCAGCGCAGCGCCCGGTTCGGTGCGGCAGCCTTCAACAGCGCATCCGGCTCGCCACGGAGCACGCACGTGAGCGTCGTGGTGCCGTCCGCAACCTCGACCTCGAGGTCCTCGACCCCAGCCAGAGCGCGGAAGACCCCGGCGTCGACGTGGCCCTCGAAGGTGAACGACACGTGCTGCCCGGCGTGCCGGCGCAGCGTCTGCACGTCGTCCAGGTCCACGATCCGTCCCTGGCGGATGATCGCCACCCGCTCGGCGACGATCTCCACCTCGGAGAGCACATGCGACGACATGAACACCGTGGCGCCGTCGGCCTGCGCCTCACGGACCAGCGTCAGGAACTCGCGCTGCAGCAACGGATCGAGCCCGCTGGTCGGCTCGTCGAGGATCAGCAGCTCCGGACGGTGCATGAACGCCTGGATCACGCCGACCTTCTGCCGGTTGCCCTTCGACAGGGTCCGGATGCTGCGCGAGGTGTCCAGGCCGAACCGCTCCGCCAGCTCGGGAAGGCGCGCGAGCCCCGCCCCACCCCGGAGGCGCACCAGATGCTCGAGCAACTGCTGCGAGGTGGCACGTCCGTCCATCGCGAGTTCACCCGGGAGGTAGCCGATCCGTGCCCGCAGCGCGGGACCGCCAGCGGCCGGCACGTGACCCAGCACCTCGGCACGCCCGGCGGTGGGACGCAACTGATCCAGCAGGATCCGGATGGTCGTGGACTTGCCCGAACCGTTGGGGCCCAGGAACCCGAACACCTCTCCCCGACGGATCGTCAGGTCCAGGCCGTCGAGGGCCCGGGTGTCGCCGTAGTCCTTCACCAGCCCCTCGGCGCGGATCACGACCCCAGCGTCAGCGGCGGTCGTCATCGCTCGATCACCTCCTGCTGCGGCTGCGCCTCTCCCTGCATCCCGATTTCGAAGGCGTCGCGGACCCGCTCGTACAGTTCGACGGGAAGCACCCCCTTCGCCAGGATCTCGGTCGCCGGGACCGCCCACCCGCCGAGCTCAGCCGGGTCTCCGGTCAGGTCGGTCCCGAGGATCCGGTTGACGTGGTCGTGGAGCACGAGCGAGCCCAGGGACCACAGGGTCAGCACCACGGCCCGGCCCCGTGGGTCGTCGCCAGGCGTGATGAGGCCGGTGGCGACCCCCTCCTCGAGGTAGCCGACGGCATCCTCGACCAACTCGTCGACGAGTTCGGCCACATGGGGTGAGCCGTCCACGAGCGTCCGGGCGAGGTAGCGCAACAGCGGCGGGCCGTCACCGGCATCGCGCAGTGCCGCCACCGGATCCAGTCCCGCCCCCGCTGCGGCGGCGCGCTGCTTGCGGTCGCGGATGACGGCAGCCACGTACTGGTCGCAGGCCACCCGCAGGGCGTCCTTGGATCCGAAGTGGTGGATCACCAGGCCCGCCGACACGCCCGCCTCGGCGGCGATGGCGCGGATGGACGTCGCGGCGACGCCCACAGCGGCGAACCGTGCGATCGCCGCATCGCGGATCCGCGCCCGGGCCGTGAGGTCGGGCATCTCTCCGCGCGACGAGGGGACGGTTGAACTCATGTTCAGCATACTAAACGTCCGTTCAATGTCTTGTCAAGACCCGTCCACGGCCCGGTCGAACTATCTTGGTCGTGACGCACATGGTCCCGCCCTCGGACGAACCTCGAGGGACCTGCCGGACCCGCATCTCGACAAGTGAGCGCCACCGTGACCGACCAACCCCGCCGACCGACCAGCCTCGCCGTGCTAACCAGCGGTGGCGACGCCCCGGGCATGAACGCCGCCGTACGCGCGGCCGTACGGACCGCGATCCATCGCGACGTGCCGATCCACGCGATCCGCGAGGGTTACCAGGGACTGGTCGAGGGCGGCGACTACATCCAGCCGTTCCGCTCCGTCGACGTCGGCGGCATCCTCCACCTCGGTGGGACCGTCATCGGGACCGCCCGCAGCGACGACTTCCGGACGCCGGAAGGTCGTCAGCGAGCGGCGCACAACCTGCTCGACCGTGGGATCGACTCCCTGGTGGTCATCGGGGGTGATGGGACCCTGACGGGGGCCGACACCTTCCGCAGGGAATGGCCGGACCTGCTGGCCGCCCTGGTCGCCGACGGCCGCATCGAACAGGCGGTCGCGGACGCGCATCCGACGCTGTTCCTCGTCGGGCTCGTCGGCTCGATCGACAACGACATGTTCGGCACCGACATGACGATCGGCGCCGACACGGCGCTGCACCGGATCACCGAAGCGATGGACGCGCTGCACAGCACGGCGGCGAGCCACCAGCGCAGCTTCGTCGTCGAGGTCATGGGCCGTCACTGCGGCTACCTCGCCTTGATGAGCGGACTCGCGGCCGGAGCGAACTGGACCTTCATCCCCGAGCGTCCCGCCGACGCAGCCACGTGGGAACAGGAGATGGCCGAGTCCCTGCGTGCGGGGCGGGAACAGGGCCGCCGCCAGAACATGGTGGTCGTCGCCGAGGGTGCCCACGACACCGACGGGAACCCGATCACCGCCAAGCGCGTCCAGCAGGTGCTGGAGGAACGGCTCGGCGAGGACACGCGCGTCACGATCCTGGGGCACGTCCAGCGGGGTGGGGCTCCCAGCGCGTTCGACCGCAACCTCGGAACCCTCTGCGGGCACGCAGCCGTCGAACTGCTGCTGCAGGCGGACCCCGACGACGAACCGCAACTGATCGGGATCCGGGAGAACCGGATCGTCCCATCGCCGCTGATGAGCAACGTCGAACAGACCAGGCAGGTCGCGGGCACCATCGCCGACGGCGACTACGACCGGGCCATGCAACTACGCGGTGGCAGCTTCACCGAATCCTGGGACGCGTTCCACACGATCGTGCGGGCAGAACCCAGGGAGCCCGCACCGAACGCCCGCAAGCTGCGCCTCGCGATCCTCCACGGGGGTGGTCCCGCGCCCGGGATGAACGCCGCGGTGCGTGCAGCCGTCCGGCTGGGGATCGACGCGGGCCACACGATGCTCGGCGTCAAGCGTGGCTTCGAAGGACTGGCCGCGGGAGAGGTCGAGGAGCTCGGCTGGATGGCCATCACGGGCTGGACCGCCCGAGGCGGTGCCG
>Ga0207421_10001605_pt1 | contig 28774 bp, 29 predicted proteins | sample SodLakKL_010_SED_4_FD_187542 | JGI IMG/M metagenome (GOLD analysis project Ga0207421, IMG submission 187542) | Alkaline sediment microbial communities from Lake Tanatar, Kulunda Steppe, Russia - 8KL_010_SED (SPAdes) (version 2) | ecosystem: Environmental > Aquatic > Non-marine Saline and...
AAATCTTATTTAATTGGATCATTAGTGTCCACCTCCATTAATTGCCAATTAAAAATTATAACATAAGATTCTGACATATTCAAACTTATGGTATTTGTTTTGTATTGAAGGCGAAAATATGGTAGGATAAAAGATGAAAGTTAATTATTTTTCTTAACTATTGAGGGGTTGATTTTTATGAAAGCTGAAAGGAAAAATAGCATTACTAGAGGTATGATCTGGATGCTAATTATATCGACGTTATTGTTCTGGCTTCCTGTTGCAGGGCCGCTTTTAGCCGGCATTGTAGGTGGTAAAAAGGCTGGTGGAGTTGCTTCAGGTCTTATGGCAGCTATTTTGCCAGCAATTTTACTTGGGGTCTTTTTATTTTTGGTATCGTCTTTACTGACTGGGATACCTTTATTTGGAGTATTGGCTGCCGCTGGAGGCGCTGCTGCCGGATTAACACAGTCAGGGCCGATATTGGTTGGAGCTATTGTCGGTGGGCTTTTAGTTGAATAAGTTATGTTAATAAAAGTTGATAATTTAAAGAAGTCATTTGGCAAAAGAACTGCTCTGAATGGGGTTTCCTTTAAGGTGGAGGCCGGTCAGATTTATGGGTTATTAGGCCCTAACGGGGCCGGGAAAACCACTACAATCAAGATATTAACCGGTCAGAGGAGGGCAGATTCTGGTCAGGCATTACTCTTTGGCGAGAAGGTTTTTGGTAGGCAGGAAGAGTTATTAAAAAAAGTTGGAATAGTTCCTGAAGATGCTAATCTTTATGAGCGTTTAACAATTGAGCAAAACTTAACTTTCTTTAAGAGGTTGTATCAGTGTTCAGATGAGTTGATTGATTTTTATCTGGAGAAAGTTAATTTAATTGATGAGAAGAAGACTAAAGTTAAGAGTCTGTCTAAGGGGATGAAGCAGAAGGTTCTTTTAGTTAGGGCTCTTATTCATAAGCCTGAAATTTTAATTTTAGATGAGCCGACTTCTGGATTAGATCCTGCTTCTGCTGATTCACTGCATAAAATTCTTCTTGATTTGAAAGAAGATGGGATTACGATTCTTCTGACTTCCCATAATATGGAGGAAGTTGATAAGCTCTGTGATAGGGTTGGATTTTTGCATCAGGGTGAGTTGGTTGCTTCTGGCAGGCCAGTTGATTTAAAACTTAATTATAGTGATAATAGGGTTAATGTTTTATATTATTCTAATGAAACTGTTGAAGAAAATTTAGTTAAAAAAACTTTACAATTAGATGACCCTGAGACAGGTAAGTTTATTGCTGAGCTGATTCAGAATGGAAGAATCAAATCGATTCACTCTCTGGAGCCGACTCTGGCTGATATATTTGTTAAATTGACTGGGAGGAATCTTGCAGATGATGGCTTTTAAAAGGATACTGGCGATTTTAATTAAAGAGGCCCAGGATATTAGATCAAATTCTAATCTTTTAGTTATGTATCTGATGCCAATTTTATTTACTTATATCTGGGAGAACTTTATCCCTGACATGCCTGCTGGCTTTGGGGCGGCTTTTGGTCTGATATTTTTAGTTGTGATGGTTGGTATGTATGTTCCATCAATGTTAATAGCAGAAGAAAAAGAGAAGAATACTATTGAAGTTTTAATGCTTTCTCCGGCCAGGCCTGTAGAGATATTTGTTGGGAAAGGACTTTTAACATTTATCACTATTATTATTATTTCTCTGATTATAAATATTATGGTCGGATTGAGTTTTAATATTCAGTTGATAATTATAATTGCCACAGCTCTTACTTCTTTATTTGCGATCTTTGTCGGTATGATTGTAGGAATGATTTCTCCAAACCAGATGTCTACTGGAGTAGTTGGTCTTCCAATTTATTTATTATTATTGCTTATTCCCCAGCTTTCAGGAATAGGAATTTCAGGGGTGGATTTTATTGCTAGATTTCTGCCAACTTATTATTATTTAAATATCCTGGAGTTGACATTAATAGATCGGGTTGCAATTTCAGATTTGTATATACATTTTTCTATTATAGCTTTTAGTTCATTTGTGATTTTTGCCCTGTTATTATATATTTATCGGCAGAAAGGTCTATTGGACTAGAATTGTAAAACTTTATATTTAAATTTTCCTGCAGAACAGGTATAATATTATTGAGGTGAAAATAGATGTTTAAAAGAATTTATATACCTGTTTTAGTATTATTGGTTTTATTTGCACCCTTTCTTTTCAGTCATGAAATTGCTGCTGTTTCGTCATATGAGCAGGCAGTTGCTGAGGAAAATCTAGAGAGATTGCATGAGGAATACGACTTAACTAGAATAGAAGAAGGGGATTTTGAATGGGAGGTACTGGATAACCTTACCAGTCAGGCCAGAAGAGATGGTGTTGATTTAGAATTTAGTCTGTATTATGCAGATAATGAAGAGGTAAATGGCTTATATATTGGAGATGGGAATATAGTAATATTTTCTGGATTAGCAGATCTTTTATATGAAGAAGAACTGGCTGCATTGATAGCTCATGAGATGGGCCATGGTGTTCATGGGCATTTAGATCAGAATTTAAGGAATAATTTAGGGCTATTTGCTGGCAGGTTTTTATTAGATAGGTTATTTGGTGAAGAAGCAGCTTCGTCTCAGTTTTATCAGCGTTTTGTTGGTCTGGCAATGAATCTTATGGATAGAGGCTTTTCCAGAGAACAGGAGCGGGAAGCTGATATCTATGCTGTGGAATTATTGCATAGGACACCAGAATATAATCCGGAGGGGATGATTGGCCTTCTGGAAGTATTAAATGATTTAAGAGGGAGAAAAGATCCACAGTTACTTGAGATTTTTAATACTCATCCTTATCCTGAGAATAGGTTAGAATATACCAGAGAGAGAATCTCAGAACTTGAATCTGGAAATTAGGTTATTAACTAAGGAGGTTTTATTTATGATAGGTACATTTAATGCAGTTGGAGTATTTCAGTTAATTATAGCAGTTGTTGTATTTGGTCTGATCTGGTACTTCTTTAAGAAAAAGAGATTGATTTCAGACGGTGAAGATGATGATAAGGCAGCAAAAAGGGCTAAAGATTCTGCAATTCAAGCCTCTGTGATATTCTGGGTCTTCTTTATAGTTAATGAGATTGGCTTATTCAGTTATTTATTTGAGTTGATAAGTTAAATTTTCTGTGAAATTTTTTAGAGTATAGAGGGAATTGATATTTATTATTGAAATAAATATAACAGGAGTATAATTAATTCTAAATATAACAGGAGCATAATTAATTCAAAGAAGGAGTGTTTTTATTGAAAATAATTATAGCCGGTGGCGATAAAAGTGGGCAGAATTTAATTAAATTATTTTCTGAAAAAGCCCGCTTTAAGGTTACATTAATTGAGAGTAATGCTAAAAGATGTGAATGGATTTCTGAAGGCTATCCAGATGTTAATATTGTCTGGGGAGATGCTACTCATCCAAATGTTTTGAAATCTGCTGAAGCTGATAAAGCTGATGTTTTTATTGCCGTTATTGGTGATGATAAATCTAATATTCTGGCAGCTAAAGCAGCTAAAAAGATGGGGATCAATAAGGTTATGGTCAAAGTAACTGGATCTGAATATAGGGAGCTTGCAGAGTTGATGGAGTTTGATGATATACTTGACCCGGCTGAAGCAGTTTCAGCTGAGATTATAACCAGGTTGCAGGGGGTTGACTTTGTTAATCTGATTCAGGATCTCCATCTAGATGTTGAGTTTACTAAAATTAAAGTTCAGGATTTAAATGGAGCTGAAGGCAAAGAATTATGTGACTTTCCTGGCTTATTTGATGATCTAGCTTATCCTATGTTTGTGGTCCGAAATGACAAGTATTTAATGCCAAATGAGGTAGATTGTTTAAAAATGTCTGATACAGTTATTTATATTATAAAAAAGAAGCAGAAAAATAAAGGTGGAGGGCTTTTAGGTTTAAGATAATAATTATAAAGGCAGGGCGAATCTATGAACTTTAAACTTGATAAGGTTAAAAAGGATACAAAAGAGTCCCTTCAGTATATTATAAAATGGACATTGATTGCAGTTTTAGTTGGTCTGATAGTTGGGTTTGCTGCTGTAGTATTTACAGGTGCTCTTAATCTTGGGATTAGTTTCTTAGCTGGATTATCTGATACCTGGTGGGTCTACATTATGCCGGTATTTGGGCTGTTTATGAGTGGTTGGTTAACGTCGACTTTTGCTCCAGAAGCAGCCGGTCATGGTACTGACGCAATTATTAAATCTTATAATGAAAACTGGGGCAGGGTTAATTTTATTGTTGTGCCAGTTAAATTAATTGCTTCAGTTTTTACGATTGCTTTTGGCGGCTCTGCAGGTAGAGAGGGGCCTACAGTCCAGATGGGTGGCGGTCTTGGTTATCTGATTGGGAAAAAATTAAAATTGAGTCTGGTAGATACTAGAAAGATTGTTATCTGTGGGATGGCAGCTTCCTTTGGCTCGATTTTTACGGCACCTCTTGCCGGGGGGATTTTTGGAGCTGAAGTCTTATATCGTGATGATATAGAATATAATATGCTTTTTACCAGCCTGGTATCAAGTATTACAGCTTATTTTTTATTTGCTATTGTTATGGGACAGGAAAGATTGTTTAAATTTCCGATACCATCAGAATATTCTTTTATTCCAGAAAGAGATATTCTGTTATTTGTTGGTATAGGAGTTATAGTTGGACTTATAAGTATTGTATATATTAAATCATTATATGGATATGAAGAGTTAAACGAACATATTGAATTGCCGACATATGCTCAGACTGCAATAGGTGGGGCATTGACTGGTCTTATGGCAATTATTGCTACGCCATTAATTCTAGGTACTGGCATGTCTCTAGTGGAACAGATATCTGTTCAGGGAGGGTTTTCCCTTGGCCTGTTATTTATGTTATTGATTGGCAAGATATTGGCCACATCCTTTACTATTGGTTCTGGAGGTAGCGGTGGAGTTGTAGCTCCCAGCTTAACGATTGGGGCTATAACTGGAGCAATTATAGCCAGAGTGATTAATTTTGACTTTCCTCTTGCTATTATAACTGCCAGTGCTGCCGGTGTACTAGGGAGTGCTGCCCATATTCCTCTGACGACTTCGATCTTGATTGCTGAAATATTTGGTATAGAATTAATAATACCTGGAACAATAGTCTGTTTTGCTGGCGCCTGGATTGCCAGGAGCGATACTTTATATAGAGAATCATATGTTAGTCGTTTTGAGATGGCAAAAGTATTACATCATTTTGGCGGTGAAAAATAATTTGATAGTCAGCCCTGCGTATAAATTTTAGCAGGGTTTATTTTTTTTGAAATACTTTGTGAAAAAAGTTAAGAGATACTACTTGGTAACTGTCGGGTAACCGTTGGGTCTAATCAAAAATTAATATTTATTGCTAATTTTTTTTATTTTAAATTATGGTATAATTGGTTTTAGGAGAATATAAAAAGGAGAGATATTATGCTTTTGGAAAAGCCAAGAAAAGATTTAGTGAAATATGGCAAGAAGTTAGTGGAACATAATTTGACCAAGGGTACTGGAGGGAATTTAAGTTTTTATGATGATAGTGAGGGGCTAATGGCATTAACACCTAGCGGAATCCCTTATTTTGACATGAAACCTGATGATATTGTGATAATGAATTTAGATGGTGAGGTTGTTGAAGGTGATAAAAAACCTTCAAGTGAAGAGGCGATGCATCGGTTTATTTACAAAGAGAGAGATGATATTAAAGCTCTAGTTCATGCTCATTCAATTTATTCTACTTCACTTTCATTATTGAGAGAATCTCTTCCTCCAGCTCATTATATGATAGCTTTAGCCGGTTATGATGTTCGCTGTGCTGAGTATGCTACCTATGGTACAGAAGAGCTGGCCAATAATGCTGTTAAAGCTATGGAAGGCCGCAATGCTGTGCTTCTGGCCAATCATGGCCTCCTGGCCGGTGCAGGAGACCTTCCTAATGCCTTTAATATTGCTGAAGAGATTGAGTTTGTTGCTGAAGTTTATTGGCGGGCTAAGGCGATAGGTGAACCTGTAATTTTACCAGAAGATGAGATGACTTTAATGGAGGAAAAATTTAAAAGTTATGGTCAGGTAAAAAATTAGTTAATTAATTTTCTTTATAACCAAGGTAGCAGAGAAAAGAACAGGCAAAGACTATTGCAGCCAGGTATGAAGTTCCATAGATACCTGATTTTGTTACCTGGTCTATATCTCCTATTAAAGCTCCGGCTATTGAAAAATCGGCCCCTCCGCTGACTAGAAGCAGAGGTAGTATTCCGATGGATAGCAGGAAAGCCAGTTTCAAAAAGAAGCCTTGAATCCCAAAGAATAGACCTTCAATGCTAACTTTCTTTTCAGCTTGAAGTTTTGATGCAAGCTCACTTAGCATTGCTGGCGGAAATATAAAAGCTGCCCCTGATATAGGTATGCCAAATAAGAAGAAGATAATAAAACCGGCTTCTTCAGTTAATAATCTGCCAACTCTGGTTAAAGCAAGAGATAGTATGATTAGGGCTAAAAGAAAAGCTAATAGAGGCTTTTTATATCCAATTTTATTTGCCAGTCTATTTACTGGATAGAAGGCAGCTGCTGCACTGCCAAATAGCAGAGCAGATGCTATTGTAATTGCTGTTGTGCCATAACCCATGATGTCGACAACATAATAATTTATTGACCCTCTGAGAGTATTAAATCCAAGAAAGAAAAGGGTCAGACCGGCAAAATAGAACAGTGTTGAACGATTGTTGACTATTAGTTTTAGAGCTTTTGTTATTTTGATCGAGGCCGAGGCTGGCTTACTATATTTATTTTCATTGACTTTAGCAATGGTTATTATTATTCCAATTATCATAATTGCTGAAAGCAGAATAACCATTCTTCTTATACCTATTTCTTCATTGCCCTGGCCGAAGACTACTATTAGCCAGCCAGGCAGAATCATTGCAATTGCTGTATAGAGCAGCCTAAAGACTGACTGCCAGGTTGAAAGATTTAATCGATCAGTTTTATTCTGGGCCAGGTCAGGAATTAGGGCATTATATGGAGCGCCGACTATTGTATAGAATATAAAGAATAGAGCACCAATGATAGTCAGATAAATAAATCTCAGCTGCTGATCTATTCCGGCTGGTGGATAAAAGAATGCTACAGTGGTTATTGCCAGCGGCAAGACTCCTACAGCCAGATAAGGTATTCTTCTGCCAAACCTTGTTTTAGTTCTATCAGATAGATAACCGATGGCTGGATCTGCTATCATATCTATAAATCTTGAGATTATTAATGCTAATGATATTAAAACTGGAGGTAATACTGGAGTTAATTGAGATGCTTCTGGTGGTAAATAATAATATAGGACCCACTGGGCAAATATCTGATCTACAATGGCATAGCTGACACCTATACCATAAAATACCTGAATTGATTTAGGCAGACTATTTTTTGTATTATTATTCAAAATAAGGCCTCCTAAGTATTAAAGTTTCTATTGTATTAAAATTTCTATAAAATTTATTAATATTTAATTATTTTAATATGATTATAAAATATCATAAAAAAGAATATTAAACAAGCTTTTTCTATAAGATTTGGTGATTTTCAATTGACAAAATCATTAAATATGATAATCTAAAAGTGTATGCTTATAATTAAGATAACAGTAATATCTTATGATAAATTTTTTTAATAAATATTTAATGAGGAGAGCAAATATGAGAACTAAAATTTCTGGATCTATTAAAAATATATTATTGATTTATACTCTGGCTTTTATTTTACTGCTGTCTGTTTCTTTTGATGCTTATAGTAGGGACAGATTAATAAATTTTGTCGGTAATAACCAGAAGTTTATTGATAATGTTATTTTAGATTCCAGTTCTTTTACTATAGTTCCTTCAGATCAGATTACTTTTGAGGATTCAAATAATTCATTTCTATTAGAAAGTGGCCGAAAATATTTTATTGAAATTATTGAGAATGAAATAGATGAAAGCTTTTTGACTATTCAGGTGATAGCACTGTCTGATCAGGCTGAAACAGAAGCTATTAAGGAGAACCTGGAGAACTATGGTTTTAAAGATAATAGAATAGTATTTGAAGATGATTTATATAAACTGCAGTCTGGAAAATTCGAATCAAGAGGAGAAGCTGAAGAATATAGGGAAAGTCTGGCAGATGCTGGCTTTGATGGTTGGATAGTAGGTGATATTAGTGAATTATCTGAACTTTTAATTAGAGATGATTCTGGTGATATAATTTATCAGGGTTCAGGCTTTAATTTGAGCGATGCAGAATTTTACTTAGATGATACCTGGCTTTATGGTGATTTTATATTTGGCCAGGATGCTGATAATATTAAGCTTGAGTTTATTATCCCAATAGATAAGGCTGTTGCTGGGAATATTGCCAGTCTTGAAAATAGTTATAATAGAGAATTTAATGATGATGAATTAGAATTGCTCTCAGTATTTTTAAGAACTAATTTATATGGGAATATAGATGGAATCTATGATAGTATTATAGATGACGAGATTAATTTTAATCGGCCAGATTCAAGGATAATTGATTCTGTTATGGCAACTAAGGATAACTATATTTTCTATGATGGGAATATAGATTATCAGGAAGATTTTTATCCTACAGGATATCTAAGGACTCTCTTTAACTGGTTTGCAGGAGGTTTTAGTAAAGATGTTGTTGTAAGTGATTATAATCCTGAAGCAGAAATATTAAATATTATGGATTATTCAAGTATTGAAACTATTGTTGATGCTAGAGTCCAGAGGGGACTTAATTATCGAAATTTAAGAGAAGAGACTTTAAAAGGCAGTCGAAGCATTACAGTTTTGGAACTTGATTTGAATAGACCCCAATTTGAAGTTAGGCCATTTCTTGCAAATGGTTCTGTATCAGGTTTAGAAGATTTAGTTGAAATAGGCAGGAATAATCAAGCACTTGCCGGGATTAATGGTGGTTTTTATGAATATTCTGGCAGGCCTTTAGGTATTTACATGGAAGATGGTAATATTGTTACTGGAAAAGTCAGAGATTTAGTAAGAGCAACATTATTGATTGACGAATATGGTAATATTGATATGGGAGTCCATGATTGGAATGGGAATTTAAGCCTGGAAGATGGTAGAGATGTAATGGTTTCCGGTGCCAATCAGGTTCCAGAAGATGGCCAGGCAGTTATCATTAATAAATATTTTGGAGAAAAAGCTCCTCAGTTAAGAGAGGGGGCAGTTGAATTGGTCGTTAATGGAGATGGTAAAATCCTTGGTATTAATAGAAGTCATTTTCTCGCTCCAAGCCAGATTCCAGATGATGGCTATATAATTCAGGCTACAGGAAGCAAGGGGAATATTTTAGGAGGGCTGAGAACTGGAGAAACTATATCCTTCGAGAATAGATTCTTCCCAGAGCCAGAGCTTGAAGGAGATGTAGTCCACGCTTTAGGTGCCGGGCCTAATTTAGTCGATGACGGAAATGTTAATATCACTTCTTATAGAGAGGGTTTTCAACAGGATGTCGTTTATGGAAATGCTCCTAGATCGGCTGTCGGGATTACTGCTGATAACGAACTACTTCTTGTTACAATCGATGGTAGACAGCCAGAAAGAAGCATTGGGATGACTTTAGAAGAGCTTGCTGAATTTATGATTGATCTTGGAGCAATAAAGGCAATGAATCTCGATGGAGGGGCCTCAGCCAGGATGATGGTAAGGGGATTTACAATGAATGTGCCAAGTTCTGAAAGAAATATTGGAAATGCCCTCTTAATTTTGTCAAATATGTGATAAAATATATAATAGGAGGTAATTATGAAAAAGATATCAGCTGTTTTAGCAATTCTATTATTTTTAGTAATGATTTTTTCAGCATCAGTTGATGCCTGGAACCCTAGATTGGATAATGCCCATTATATGGTTCGAGGTTCGACTACTAATATTGAATCGCTTCAGTTTAAATTAGGTTTTGGTTTTGATAGATTTAATTCATTTGATGCTCTTTTTGCTTACAATGGTGATAGCTTTGATCTACAAGGAACCTGGTTGCTTAATTTCACTGGAGATCTGGAAATAGACATGAATTTGAGATTAAATGCTTCTACTGAACTTGCTGAGAGGAGAATTAGGCCAGCCATAGGTGTCGGTGGAGTGTTTCCAATTGGAGATAGAAATTATAGTTTTTGGAGTATTGATTATTTCTTTAATGTCCCTAGTAATAATCTGGTTTATGAAGCAGGAATCGGTTTTCCAATTACTAGTAATAGTGATCTGACTCTGGGAGTTGGCAATTCATACTGGAATCGAGATTCTAATACTGTCGGGATAGGATTAAAGGTAGGTTTTTAATTTGAGTTTACTGGAATCATTTGAGAGATTATTAAAAGGAAAGACGCTGGTTATCGGGGATCTGATAATTGATGAGTTTTTATTTGGTAATCCTTCTCGGATTTCCCGGGAGGCTCCAGTTTTAATTCTTGAAGAAAAAAATAGAGAATTTAGACCAGGTGGAGCGGCGAATGCTGCTTACAATATTGCCAGTATTTCCAGGCAGACTAAGTTACTGGCTATTTCAGGGAAGTCAAAAAGCTGGGAGAATCTTTCCAGTTTGCTGGCTAACAGGGGGGTTGATATATCGGATATATTATTAGAGGGAACTAACAATAATTTGAAGACGAGAGTGATCGCAGGTAGTAATCAGGTTGTTGATCAACAGATTGTAAGGATCGATAAAAAGTATAATTCAGAGATCAAAGAAGAATTCAGGGATGAGATTTTCAATAGATTTTCAACATACTTGCCTGAAGTAGGTGCCCTCTTGCTTTCTGATTATGGTTATGGGCTTTTAAATCAAAGTTTAATTGAAAGAATTATTGAGAAAGCATCGGCTTTTGATATTCCTGTTGTTGTTGATAGTAGAAATCAGCTCAGAAAATTTAAAAATGCTACAATTGCAACCCCTAATTTAGAAGAAGCTTCTCAATTCTGGGGTTCTCCTATTAGAACTGAAAATGATCTTGAAGAGGCAGGGAATTATATCTTAAAAGAGTTAAATAGCAGGTATCTCTTGATTACAAGAGGTGCGGAGGGTATGACTTTATTTGATCAGGATGGTTTTAGGACTGTTCCAGTAGCGAATAGAGTAGAGGTATTTGATGTAACTGGGGCTGGCGATACAGTTTCTGCTGTTATTACACTGGCACTTGCAGCAGATATACCAATTCTTGATGGAGTTAAATTGGCTAATTATGCAGCCGGTGAAGTTGTTAAAAAGCCTGGAGTAGCTTCAGTAAGCCCTGAAGAAATTAAAGAGGCTATAAGTTATGAATAACAAAATTTTATCTTTAGAAGATTTAAGATTAAAAGTTGAAGCATTAAAGCCGGAAAATAAAATTACTCTGACAAATGGATGTTTTGATCTTTTACATGTTGGTCATATTAGATATTTAAATAAAGCTGCTAATTTTGGAGATATTTTGATTATTGCTGTTAATAGTGACCAAACTGTAAAAATCTTAAAAGGGGATAGTCGGCCTTTAATCCCCCTTGTGGAAAGAATGGAGGTTCTGGCTGCTCTGGAAGCAGTTGATTATGTTACAAGTTTTTCTACAGAGACCTGCAGCCCGGTGATAGAAATTTTAAAACCAGATGTTTATATTAAAGGCGGAGATTATAGTCCAGAGACTTTACCGGAATTTAATACAGTCAATGAATATGGTGGAGATGTAAAATTTATTGAGATGACTACTGAGAGATCTACCAGTGGAATAATTGAGAAGATTATTTCATCTCATAAAAAATAAATATTGAGGTGATTTAATGACAGAAACTGATAGCATTGAAGAAGTTGTTAAAGCTGCTAAGAATGGGGAAGTAAGGGCTATTGAAGAATTGATAGACAGAAATATGGATATTGTCTATGCTAAATCTCGTTATTTCTTCATTAAAGGGCTTGATAAGGATGATGTAATACAGGAGGGACGAGTAGGTCTTTTTAAGGCTATAAGAGATTATAAGGAAGACAAAGAAGCCTCGTTTAGAGGTTTTGCTCAGTTATGTATTCACCGTCAATTGGTTTCTGCAATAAAGAAGGCTAACAGACAGAAGCATATGCCTTTAAATAATTCTACTTCGCTGGACAAATCAATCGATAAAGGTGAGAGTAAGAGGACTTATAATGAAGTTGTAAGTGATGAAAATCATGATCTAGAGAAGATTTTTATTTATCAGGAAGTTTTAAATCTTATTATGGGTAAGATAGAAAATAATCTTACCAAACTTGAATATAAGGTTTTTGTAAAATATTTGGATAATAAGACTTATCAGGAAATCTCTAGTGAGCTCAATGTCAATCTAAAATCAGTAGATAATGCATTACAACGTGCTAGAAAAAAAGTTGAAGAAATAAGAGAAGATTGTAATTTATCTGGAGTTGTTGGATGATTGCTTTTTGGAGGAGGATATTTTCCAGTAATAGTTTCTGCTTAAATTGCAATGTAGAGTTGAAAAGCGGAAATATTCCAGGAATTTGTAATTTGTGTTTAAGAGAATTTAATTTTAACGGACTTATATCTCATAATTCCTGGAGCAGTAATTTTATGGAAGTTTATTCGCCTCTTATTTATGATGGGATTATCAAAGAACTTGTATATAAACTAAAATATGATGGAGAAGAATTAATTGCCTATACACTAGGGATTATTATGGCTGACTATTTAAAGTTTCTCGGATTATATGATAAAGATACAATTCTGGTACCAGTTCCACTTGCTGAGAAGAGAGAGGCAGAGAGAGGTTTTAATCAGGCTGGGCTTTTAGCTGAGGTTATTGCCGGTGAATTAAATATCATAATGAATCATAATTTGTTATATCGCAAACAGGAGACTCCGCCCTTATATAATTTGAGTCCTGGCCAGAGAAAGTTGGTTTTAGAGGGGGCATTTAGTTTAAATAAGAGCTTTAATGGTTTAAATAAAGAAAACATTATCTTGATTGATGATATCTTTACAACAGGGAGTACTCTAAATGAAGCGACTAGGGTTCTTTTAAATTCTGGATTTAAAAAAATTATTGGCTTAACAGCAGTAATAGCTTTGAAAAAAGAAGAGTTTGACAATGGCTAAAAGCTATGGTATATTATTAATTGATGGATGTATAAAAATTATAACATTCATTGGAACTAATTTTTAGGGGGAATTTATTAAAATGATTTACACTGGTAAAGTAAAGTGGTTTGATGCGAAAAAGGGCTACGGATTTATTGAAAGAGAAGACGGAGACGATGTTTTTGTTCATTTTTCAGCTATTGAGGAAGAAGGTTTCAAAAGTCTAGAGGACGGCGAAGAAGTAGAATTCGAAATCGTTGAAGGCGACCGTGGTCCTCAAGCAGCGAACGTTGTAAAATTATAAAGTTTATTTAAATAAACTTTTGATTTAGCAACCTTGCCGGTTATCTAAAATGATAGCCGGCTTTTTTTAATGCAAAATTAATAGAATAGCAGTATAAAATATGCAGGAAAATTATGATGAATGTAGAAGTATATTAATACCGGGAAAGTTTATTTAGCCGGGAAAAGATACTGGAAAGGAGTGGGTTGTTTATGAAAATTATGACATATGGTAAGAATGTTGATGTTACTCCTGCCCTAAAAGATTATGCAGAAGAAAAAGTAGGGAAGAAGCTGGAGAAGTATTTTGATAAAGAACCAATGGAAGCCCAAGTTTCTATGGAGGTTGAGAAAGAGCGCCATATTGTAGAAGTTACAGCTTTCGTTGGTGGTTTAATATTAAGAGGTGAAGAAGAAACAGGAGATATGTACGCTTCAATAGACGGTGTTTTAGAAAAATTAGAGTCTCAAATTCAAAAATATAAAACAAAGATAAAGCGGAGTATGCGCGAGAACCGCCAGGAACAGAAAGAGGCATTTAAAAAGAGAAGAACTGAGGAAGTTTTAAATAAAGGGGTAGAAGAGATTAACATTGACCGGGATGAAGATACCAGCGACGAATTTAGCCCAAGAGTTGTTAAGACAAAGAGGTTTCCTGTTAAACCAATGCATGTTGAAGAGGCTTGCATGCAGATGGATCTTCTAGGTCATGATTTTTTTGTATTTTCAAATGCTGAGACTTCAGAAGTAAATGTTGTTTATAAGAGAAGAGATGGGGACTATGGTCTCATTGAACCTACTTTTTAATTGAGTTTAGGATATAAAGGTGATATAATTAAATATGTGTATCTATAAATGTCAGGGTGCCCACAGCCCTGGCATTTTTCATAGTAAAATTATTTTATAATAAGGTGGTTAAAATTTTATGTTAGGTTTTTTAAAGAAGTTATTTAAAGATCCAAATGAAAAGGAATTGGAAAAGTTATGGCCGATTGTTGAAGATATAAATAATTTAGAATCGGAAATGCAGGAACTTTCTGATCAGAAGTTAAAGAATAAGACAGAAGAATTTAAAGATAGGTATCAGAATGGTGAATCGTTAGATGATCTACTGGTTGAAGCCTTTGCAGTTGTCAGGGAAGCTTCACAGAGAGCTACAGATGAAGGGTTTCGTCATTTTGATGTCCAGCTATTAGGTGGTATTGCCCTGCACCAGGGGAAGATAGCTGAAATGAAAACCGGTGAAGGTAAGACGCTGGCAGCAACTCTGCCTGTTTATTTAAATGCCATTACTGGTAATGGTGTTCATGTTGTGACTGTTAATGATTATTTAGCTGAACGTGATAGCGAATGGATGGGGCAAATTTATAGGTTTTTAGGTCTTTCTGTTGGAGTTATATTAAATGGAATGTCTCCAGATGAGAGAAGGAAGGCTTATGAGTGTGATGTGACTTATGGTACCAATAATGAATTTGGTTTTGATTATCTCCGGGATAATATGGCCTATAAGGAGGAAAACCTGGGCCAGCGAGGTCATCATTATGCTATTCTTGATGAGGTTGACTCTATTCTAATAGATGAGGCCAGGACACCGCTGATAATATCAGGACCGGCCCAGGATACAAGTAAGGATTATAAAAGATTTAATCGAATTATTCCTAAATTAAATGAGGAAGTAGATTATGAGATAGATGAAAAGAGTAATGTTGTTAATCTGACTGAAGAAGGTGTTCAGAAGGTTGAAAATCTATTAAATATTGAAAATCTGTATGATGATTCTAACTTTCAGTTAAATACCCGATTGAAAAATGCTCTAAAGGCTCATACATTGATGGAAAAAGATAATGATTATATTGTTAAAAACGGTGAGGTTAAGATTGTTGATGAATTTACTGGTAGAGTTATGGAAGGCCGTCGTTTTGGTGAAGGTCTTCATCAGGCTATTGAGGCCAAAGAAGGGGTTCAGGTAAAGCGAGAAACCCAGACCTTTGCCAGTATTACTGAGCAGAATTACTTTAGAATGTATGATAAACTGGCAGGTATGACTGGTACTGCCAAGACTGAGGAAGATGAATTTATAAAGATATATGATATGGAGGTTATCGTTGTTCCTACCAACGAGCCGATGATAAGGGAAGATCTGGCTGATCTGGTCTATCAGGATAAGGAGACAAAGATTAGGGCGGCAATAGATGATATAGAAGCCAGATATGAGAAAGGCCAGCCGGTACTTGTTGGGTCTGTATCTGTAGCTGATTCTGAGAATTTAAGTCGCCGACTTAAGAAACGGTCAATTCCTCATGAAGTATTGAATGCCAAAAATCATGAACGGGAAGCAGATATTATCAAAGATGCCGGTCAAAAGAAAAGTGTTACAATTGCAACTAATATGGCCGGTCGTGGTACTGATATTGTCTTAGGTGAAGGAGTTGTAGAACTTGGTGGTCTTCACGTTTTAGGAACTGAACGCCATGAAAGTCGTCGGATCGATAATCAGCTTAGAGGTAGAGCAGGACGTCAGGGAGATCCTGGTTCATCACAATTTTATGTCTCCTTAGAAGATGATCTTTTAAGGTTATTTGGTTCTGACAATATTAGTGGAATCCTTGATAAGGTAGGTTTTGATGAAGGCGAGCCGATTGAGCATAAGATGATAACGTCTGCTATTGAGCGTGCTCAGAGGAAAGTTGAAGATAGAAACTTTGAAATTAGAAAGTCTATCCTTGAATATGATGATGTTTTAAATAAACAGCGAGAAGTTATCTATGATCAGCGGCGAGAGGTTTTAACTACTGAGCAGCTTCTTGATCAGATAAACAAGATGTTAGAGAAGGTTATTGATGATTTAATTAATATGTATATGTCAGATGATCTTCACCCTAGTGATTGGGACTTAGAAGGTTTTAGGAAGGCTCTGAATAATTTTAATATAAATCTGGAAGCTGAAGATGGAAAATTAATGGATATGGAAAGAGAAGAAGTTCTTGATAAAATTATTCTTTCAGCACGAGCAGCTCTTGATGAAAAGCAGAGAGAAATCGGTAGTGATGAATTTAATAAATTGGCGAGACATGTTGCCTTAAGAATTATTGATAGGAAATGGATGTCTCATCTTGATAATATGCAGGAATTGAGACAGGGAATTGGTTTAAGGGCTTATGGCCAGAAGGATCCTCTGACTGAATATAAATTCGAGTCATATGATCTCTTCCAGGAGATGACTGGTTCTATCAGACAGGATTTAGTTAGGACATTGCTGAAAATTGAGATAAAAGGTGGATCTGATAAGAGGCAGGCTGGGCCTATTTCCAGAGATAATCTGAACTTTGCTCAACCTGATATTATTGAGAAACAGAAGAAGGATATCCAGGCTAAAAAAGAGAGGATGCAGGCCAATAAGAGTCAGCAGCCTAAACAGGAGCCTGTTGTTAAACCTGATGAGCCTGGCCGTAATGACCCCTGCCCCTGTGGTAGTGGGGAAAAATACAAAAGGTGTTGTGGAGGTTAAATTGAATGGATTATGATGCTAAAATAGACGAATTGAAGAATAAATTTGATAATTTGAGGGATTTACTTTGACCAATCAGCCCTTGCTGCTAAAAAAGATGAACTAGAAGAAAAGATGAGCTCTCCTGGTTTCTGGGATGACAACGATAAAGCCAGAAAGATTGCTAAGAAGTTAGATCAGATTAAGAATCGGTTAAATCTGATTCAGGATTTGGAAGCTAAATTTGACGATGCAAAGGTTTATCGTGAACTGGTTCAGGAGGGTGAGGATTCATTAAAATTTGAATTAGCTGAATTATTAAATCGGTTAGAAAGTGAGTTAGATAATCTTGAGTTAAAGGTCCAGTTTACTGAAGAATATGATCAGAATAATGCTATCTTTTCTATCCATCCAGGTGCTGGAGGCACTGAATCTCAGGATTGGGCTCAGATGTTACTCAGGATGTATGAAAGATGGTTTGAAAAGAAAGGTTTCTCTACAGAAACTCTGGACTTTCTCTCAGGAGATGAAGCCGGTATAAAACGGGTGACAATTCTGGTTAAAGGTGATTATGCTTATGGCTATCTGAAAGGTGAAGCAGGAGTTCATCGCCTGGTTAGGATTTCTCCCTTTGATTCATCAGGACGGAGACATACTTCTTTTGCTTCAGTCGATGTCTTGCCTGAGATTGATGATGATCTGATGGTCGATATTGATGAAGGTGATTTAAAGATAGAGACTTATCGAGCCAGTGGTGCCGGTGGTCAGCATGTTAATAAGACTGATTCTGCTGTCAGGATTACTCATAGGCCAACTGGTATCGTTGTCCAGTGCCAGAACGAGAGATCTCAGCATAAGAATAAATCTATGGCGATGAAGATTCTTAATTCTAAGTTGATTGAATTAAAGAAAGAAGAGAAGGCAGAAGAGATTGAAGAACTTCGTGGAGATTATAAGGAGATTGCCTGGGGAAGTCAGATAAGATCATATACTTTTCATCCCTATAATCTGATTAAGGACCACAGAACTGGTGTTGAAGAAGGTAATATTGATAAAGTGATGGATGGGTATATAGATGAATTTATTGAGGCATATCTGTATGATAGAAAGGCGGATCAGTAGTGAAGAAGATAGTGCTAGTAGCCATTGCTGTAATTTTAATCTTAAATATTCCATTTTTAATGGAACGGATAGATTATGATGATAATAATAAAAATTATGAGTTGATTATAGATTCTGGTGAATTTAATGATTTGACATTAAGATATGATCATTTAAGTTTATCAGAACTAACTGAGGCAGGCCTTACTGGATTGGCTTTACCTGCTGAGACAATAGAGGATTTAATCGATAGAGGTCAGGTTGCTTTATGGCGTTCTGCCGGGATTTCAACTTTATCTGAGGATTTAAGGGCCAGTCTGGATGCTGAAGAATATAATATTGGCCGAAATGGAGCTCTCCTCTATTTTGATGAAGAGATTACTGATCGTTCAGAGAATATACTTGGCTACTGGCAGGAAATTTACAATGTTAGAAGTATGGAATATGAGGACGGGAAGATTGTCTTATTTCCAGCCTGGTATGAAGAATTGGAAGAGTTAATACCTGGTTATGACAAGGATCTTGCTGTTGAGGCCAGTGATTTAGGCTTAAATATTTTTGTTAGAATGAAAAATCAGCCTGACAATCAGTTGAATCTGGCTTTATACGATGAGGCTATAGAGCTTGGAGCCAAATCAGTTATTTTTAGTGGTGATGAAGTTGGTGGCTTTCCAGGAAATATTGAAGAAAATGCCAGTTTTATTAATGAAACAGGAATGATATATGGTATGATTGAACCATTTATTGCTGATCAGGATGGTTCTAGAGAATTTGCTGAGGTTGCTCCTAAAAATGTTGTCAGGGTGCACAGTATTCAGCAGGATGAGATGGAGAAATATGATGTTGATAGAATAGTTAATCGGTATGTCCGGGCAGCTAGAGATAGAAATGTCAGGTATCTATATTTGAGAGGTTTTCCGATTTCCAGGACCGGTGACGACCTGGCCAGGTTGCAGAATGATTTAATTACAGGCATCTCAACACAGCTTATAACTGCTGATTTTACTGCAGGTGATGGTGGACCTTTAGTACAGTCTGGTCCAGCTAATTGGAGGCTTGGCTCGATTGTAATTGCAATTATTTTATTATTATATTTATTTGTTGATAAATTATTTGCTTCAAAAAGGAAAAGTTTAATTTTTGGCCTTCTAACTGCTGGTTTTTTGGCTTTTACAGGTATCTTAGTTTTTATTTCCTCTGGAAATATTTTAAGGCAGTTTCTGGCTTTAGGACTGGCTATTCTGGCTCCAGCTGTTAGTAGTTTTTATATTGTGGATATACTTGATGGGAAGCCATTATTTAAAATTTTACAGGTAATAGGAATCACTCTTGCTGGAAGTATTTTCTTAAATATAAGTTTAGCATCTACAGAATTTTATAATCAGATAGAATCATTTAGAGGTGTAAAGGTTGCTTTCCTGATGCCTTTGATTTTTACAGCTATTTATTATTTGATTAAAGAGTATAAGATAGTGACTTTAGATGATCTGGTTAGAGAATCTAAAAAGTTTTTAGATTTAATTATCAGGTTAAAGCATATTGTACTGGCTGGATTGGTTATGGTAGGCCTGATAATCTATATTGGTAGAACAGGTAATATACCTTTAGTTCCTGTGCCTGCCTGGGAGATAGTTATCAGGGATCTGCTTGAAGAACTGCTGGTAGTTAGGCCAAGATTTAAAGAGTTTTTATTTGGCCATCCATTTTTATTTCTGCTGCCTGTAATTTATAAATACTTCTCTTATAAATTATTAGGATTTTTTGCAGTGATTATGGCTACAATCGGTCAGATTACGATTGCCAATAGTTTTTCCCATCTCCATACTCCTTTGATTATTAGTTTAATCAGGACCTGGCATGGTTACTGGCTGGCTGTGCCTGTTGCGATAGTTATAGGAATTGTTATTTATCTAATCAATAAAGTATTTGTTTATTATATTGATAAGGGAGCAGAGTTATAATGAAAAGGGTAGTGATATCAGGCTATTATGGCTATGATAATATTGGAGATGAAGCTATTTTATATAGTATTATTAAGGCCATAAAGAATCTTAGCAGGGATATTGAGATAGTTGTTCTATCCAGTTCACCAGAAATAACTGGTAAGAGATATGATGTTAAATCTGCTGGCAGGTATAATCTACCTGAAATAATATCTGCCCTTAAAGGTGCAGATCTATTTATCTCTGGTGGTGGTAGTCTGATTCAGGATGTAACCAGCCTGAAATCACCTTTTTATTATTTATCGATGATTCAACTGGCTAGACTCTTATCGAAAAAGACTATCTTTTTTTGTCAGGGAGTCGGGCCTTTAAATAGCAACTTTGTTAGAATGGCGACTTTGAAGACTCTGGAAAAAGTAGATCTGATCTCAGTTAGGGATATAAATTCTAAAGAGTTGCTTGAAGAGATTGGTTTGCCTGGGGATGATATAATAAAATCAGTTGATCCTGTTTTTTTACTGAACGACTCGGCAGAATCTAGCAGAGGTGGTATAGCCGAAGATAATATTTTAGGGATTTCAGTTAGACCCTGGGGTGATAATTCATATATTCAACCTCTATCTGATGGTGTTAATCAGTTAATAGGGGATTATCCAGATTTGAAGATACATCTGATTCCATTTCATAAAGGTGAGGATGAGAGGTTATCAAAAAGTTTGTCAGAACTTCTAAATACTGATAAGATTAAATTACTTGAGGCTCAATCACATCCTGCCAGGATGATTAATTATTACGAGGAGATAGATATTCTTTTAGGAGTCAGGCTTCATTCTTTAATATATGCGACAATTACTGCCACTCCCTTTGTAGGGATAAGTTATGACCCTAAAATTGACAGTTATTTAGCTGAATTAGATAAGGAGGCTGCTGGCAGCACGGAACTTATTAAACCTGGAAGGATATATGAGAGACTTAGTTATAATTTCAATAATCAGATAAAAGAGGCTGATAGGTTGGGAGATTTTTCTAGGGAGAAGGCTAATGAACTGGAAGATATCTTAACTCAAATTTTTGATTGATGAAGAGGAGTTTAGTTGATGGAGACTCAGAAGATTTTAGGGGTTAAATTTAATAATCTTGATCAGGCCGGTTTTATTAAAGCAATTGATCAGGAATTATCTAAGGATACTTATGATTCAAAATATGTTGTAACACCTAATGCAGAAATTGTAATGCAGGCCAGGAAAAACTTAAGGTTAAATGAGATAATTAATTCTGCCTGGCTTAGCAGCCCTGATGGCAGTGGAGTTTTGCTGGCATCTAAACTGCTTTCTAAGAATAAAGCCTTTGAGGAGAGAGTTGCAGGTTTTGATCTAATGAAAGCTTTGATAGAACTGGCAGGTGCCAGAGATTATTCAGTTTATTTTTTAGGTGGTGAGCCTGGAGTTGCTGAAAAAGCCAGGGAGAATGTAAAAGATAGTTATCCAGGGATTAATATCTGCGGATGCCATCATGGCTATCTTGATGATGAATTGAAAGATGAAGTCATTGAAGATATTAATAAGCAGAGACCAGATCTTTTGCTGGTTGGAATGGGTGCTCCGAGACAGGAGTATTTTATCTCAGAGAATAGAGATAAGATGGATTTTAAAGTAGCTCTGACAGTAGGTGGAAGTTTTGACGTTATTTCAGGTGAGAAAGCAAGAGCCCCGGTCTGGGTTCAGAAAATATATTTAGAGTGGTTATACAGACTGTTTCAGGAACCTTCTAGATGGAGAAGAATAAAAGTTTTGCCTCATTTTGTTTTAATTATGCTAATAGACGCAATTAAAAATTAAAGGATAGGTGGTATTATATGTTTAAAAATAGTATGAAGAAGATAGTGGTTACCTTAGTAATTGTTATGCTGATAACTGCTGGAGTTGGTCTGGCAAATGATAATTCTATGAGAGAACATGGTACTATCCAGAATTTCCAGAACATCTTAATGGTAATTAATAATTATTATGTTGAAGATATTTCATTGAATCAGTTGATTACCGGCGCCATTGATGGCATGTTATCTGAGATAGATTCTTACTCAAATTATATGTCTTCTGGAGAATATGAAGATATGCAGGAAGATTTTGAAGGTGAATTCGGTGGAATCGGTATTCAGATAACTATTAGAGATGGCAAATTGACTATTGTATCTCCTATTTCCAATACTCCTGGTGAGAGAGCAGGATTGATGGCTGGAGATGTTATTGCCGAAATTGATGGTGAGCCAACAGCAGATATGTCTCAGGAGAGAGCAGTTGATCTAATGCGGGGGGAACCTGGAACAGATGTTGTTCTTTCGATTGACCGGGAAGGAGAAGATGAATTAATTAAGGTTGATATTACCAGAGCTATTATAGAAGTTCCAATTGTTGAGACTGAAATTTATGATGAAATTGGTTATTTATCTGTAAGTCAGTTTATCCAGGAGACAGGTATAAAAACTGAGGAAGCTTTACTTGAACTTGAAGATGATGGTGTAGAAGCTATTATTCTTGACCTTAGAAATAATCCTGGTGGAATTTTAGATGAGGCAGTTAAAGTAAGCAGTCTTTTTACTGATAGTGGAACAGTTTTATCTGTAAGACAACGGGAAGGCGAAGATCAGATTTATGAAGTCGATACTGACTTTATGACTTCTGAGCTGCCTCTAATTGTGCTTACAAATCGTGGAAGTGCCAGTGGCTCTGAGATAGTTGCTGGATTTATTAAAGACCAGGAGAGAGGTAAATTATTTGGCAGCAAGACATTTGGTAAAGGTACAGTTCAGAGTGTCTTTCCCCTTGAAGATGGCTCTGCTTTAAGGTTGACAACAGCCAGATATTATACTTCAGGTGAGAATATGATTGATGAAATTGGAATAGAACCGAATTATGATTATCCATTTATTCCTGATGAAGATGACCCAGAAGCAGATAATCAACTTGATGTTGCTGTAGATTTAATGTCTTATTATCTTGAGAATAATTACTGGCCAGAAGCAGATGATTTTCTGCCAGAATTAACAGACGAGGAATTAGAAGAGATAGCCCATCGTGAGGCAGAAATAGAAGAGGTAGAAGAAGAAATTGAAGATGAAGAGTAAGAGGTGAGTGTTAAATGTCCAGTATTTTTGATATAATGGGGCCGATTATTATCGGCCCCTCAAGCTCGCATACAGCAGGTGCTGTTAAATTAGGGAGGCTTGCCAGGCTGATTTTTGATGATGAGATTGAGGAGGCAGAAATTGGCCTCCATGGCTCCTTTGCCAGTACAGGTAAAGGTCATGGGACTGATAAGGCTTTAGTTGGTGGTTTGCTTGGTTTCAAGCCTGATGATGTTAGAATCAGGGAAGCATTAGAGCTTGCTGAGGATAATGGTGTTAAGATTAACTTTAATAATATTAAGTTGCCTGATGCCCATCCAAATAGTGTTCAGATTACTATGAAAAATGAAAAGAATGAGTTGACTATTATTGGTTCATCTATCGGTGGAGGTAATGTTAAGGTGACAAAAATTGAGGATTATAAAGTTGATATAACTGGTTCTCTACCGACTATCTGGCTTATTCATGAGGATAAACCAGGGATGGTTGGTTTGATAACATCTATATTAGGAAGTTATAATCTTAATATTGCTTTTATGCAGGATTTTCGTAGAATTAAGGGGACAGTTGCTTCAGCTATAATAGAACTTGATCAGGAAGTTTCCAAGTATACTATTAATCATTTGAAGAATACAAATAATATTGAGAAAGTCAGATATATACCAGCATTATAAAATGGAGGAGAGCAGATGGAGTTAGTATATCGTTCAGTTAAAGAGTTATTTCAGCTGGCCGATGAAATTGATGGCGGCCTGGTTGAGGCTATTATAAAAGTTGAGGCTTTTGTAACTGATAAAACTGAATCTGAGATAAAAGCTAAGATGCAGGAAAACTTAGAAGTTATGAGAAAAGCAATAGAAAATGGTAAGGCTGAGGATATTAAATCCCCGAGCGGACTTGTAGGTGGGGAGGCTGCTAAATTGGAAGGTTTTCAGACTCCCTGGGCCACAGGTATTCATCAGCAGGCAGCAGTAAATGCGATAGCTGTTGCCGGTGTTAATGCCTGTATGGGAAGAGTTGTGGCCAGCCCGACTGCTGGAGCAAGCGGTATTGTTCCGGCAGTTATATTTGCCATTGCTGAAGAGAATGAGATTTCTGATCAGAGGCTTGTTGAGAGCTTATTTGTTGCAGCTGCTATAGGTAGAGTCGTTGCTAAAAAGGCTGATCTGGCCGGAGCGGCAGGTGGCTGCCAGGCAGAATGTGGTGTCGGTGCCGGGATGGCGGCTGGAGCTGCAGTTTATCTTGGCAATGGAAGCAAGGAAATGATCGGCCATGGCTTTTCATTGGCCTTAAAGAATTTACTTGGTCTGGTCTGTGATCCAGTTGCTGGTCTGGTTGAGGTTCCCTGTGTAAAAAGGAATGGGTTTGCGGCGAGTCATGCTATTACTGCAGCTACTATGGCCCTGGCTGGAATTGAGAGCAAGATACCGGCTGATGATGTTATTCTTGCCATGAAGGATATTGGAGATCAACTACCTTTATCACTCAAGGAGACATCTGAAGGGGGTCTGGCTGTGACAGAGACTGGACTGGAGATAACAAAGAATCTAGATATTTAAATATTTTGTAGTTATTCCTGACAGAACTTTTAGCTGTCAGGAATTTTTAATTTGCACTACCTGGCTATTTAATTTAATTATGTATTTTGACATAATTAAATATCAATAATAATTTTTTAATTTAATAAATTTTGAATGCCAGAGATAAGCTGGAGAATACCTGGAGGAAACCCGGAGCATTGCCGGAGGGATCCCGCAGCATTCCTGGAGCATTTATATATAAGGATTAAGCCTGGATGGCAGTATAATCGATTTATTTTTCAGGAAAAATCTATTAAAGTTAAAGGTTTAGGGGAAACCGGAAATGATCGTATTTAGATCGAATTTAAACCGAACTAATTTTAAGGAAGGTATGACTAATTTAATAGAAATTGATTATCTCGACTGGCAGGATAAGGCTGGTGGAGATTTTTTTATTTTGCATATTATAAAGCAAGTATTTATCTTGAGCAATCATGGTAATAAACAATAGTAGATTAGTTGAAAAAATTAGTAATTTTATTACTTGCCAAAATAAAATATAATTGATATAATTATAAAACCAAGTAAGAAAGTATACTTTTTAAAGAAGGAGGGTTTTAAAATGTTTTCTAAAATTAAAGCTGATTTTAAAGCGATTTTTTCAAGGGATCCAGCAGTTAATAATGTTTTTGAAGCATTACTTGCATATTCAGGGTTTCATGCGATTATAATTCATCGCTTTGCCCATAAATTATATAGATTAGGTTTACGAACTATTCCCAGGATTATATCTCAGATTTCTAGATTTTTAACCGGGATTGAGATTCATCCAGGTGCTGAGATTGAAGGTGGTCTATTTATTGACCATGGCATGGGGGTAGTTATTGGTGAGACTACTGAAATTGGTGAAAATGTGACTATTTACCAGGGTGTTACCCTGGGAGGCACAGGCCATGAAAAGGGTAAGCGCCATCCAACTATCGGAAATAATGTTGTGATTGGAACTGGAGCTAAAGTACTCGGTTCTTTTAAAGTGGAAGATAATGTTAAGATTGGTGCAGGTTCAGTAGTTTTATCTGAGGTTCCCACTAATGCAACGGTGGTTGGTATTCCTGGTCGGGTTGTCAAGAAGGATGGCCAGAGGATCCATGCAGCCAGAGATCTTAATCATGGGGATCTTCCAGACCCAATTGGTGAGAGACTTCTTGATTTAGAAGAAGAGATGGAAGATTTAAGGAATGAAATTATAAGTCAGTATTCTAGCAAAAAAACTGGATAATTAACGTTATATACTTGACAAGTTTACTAAGTTATAGTAAAATAAATTTAAGGTAAATAAATAGATAATATTAAAATAGATTTGACTTAAATGAAAGGGATGATTTAATGAATATGAAAGGTCTAACCCAATTTATGATGATAGAAGATAATAATTATAAACGGTCTAAATTGAAAGATTTTAATAATAAAGTTAAGCTTAATGCTGTTAATTCTTTTGAAACAATTGACGGCATTTAATATAAAGTTTCCCCCCAAACCCCAAACCTGATAACTCCTGCCTGGCCTTCCCTGTGAAAGGGAAGGCCAATTTTTGTATATATTATATTTAGCTTTAAATCAATAATAATTACTGTTATAATATTGTAAGGAGTGCCTATATCATTTGACAAACGTTTGTATTATACTATAATATAAATAGAACTTAAATAAGGAGGAGGCCTATTTTTGATGGAGGAAAAAAAATTTGAATTACATTCTCCTTATAGTCCAAAAGGAGATCAGCCAAATGCTATTAAAGAGCTGGTAGAAGGTTTAGAGAAGGGCTATCGTCATCAGACATTGCTTGGCGCTACCGGTACTGGCAAGACCTATACAATGGCTGCAGTTGTAGAAAAAATCAACAGGCCTACTCTAGTTATTGCCCATAATAAAACATTGGCAGCTCAGTTAACCAGTGAGTTTATGGAATTCTTTCCGAATAATGCAGTCGGCTATTTTGTCAGTTATTATGATTATTATCAGCCAGAGGCCTATGTGCCCCATACTGATACTTATATAGAAAAGGATTCATCAGTTAATGAAGATATAGATAAGTTGAGGCTGGCAGCTACAAGTTCGCTATTTGAGAGACGAGATGTATTAATAGTGGCGAGTGTTTCCTGCATCTATGGTCTGGGTTCACCAGAGGATTATCTGGAACTTTCCTGCGAGCTTGAAACTGGCAATATTATGCCTAGAGATGATATTGTTAGAGACCTTTCAATGATGCAATATAGTCGGAATGATATAGATTTTTCCCGGGGCCATTTTAGGGTTCGGGGAGATGTAATTGAGATCTTTCCAGCCTATAAGGATATTGCAATTAGAGTAGAATTATTTGGTGATGAGATTGATAGAATTACTGAGATAAATACTGTGACCGGGGAGATTCTTGATGAACATCAGGAATTCACTATTTTCCCGGCCAGTCACTTTGTTACTCCTGAGAAGAAGACCAAGAGAGCAATTGAGACTATTAGAGAAGAATTAAATGAGCGACTTGAAGAATTAAGGAGCCAGGATAAGTTAGTTGAGGCCCAGAGGCTGGAGCAGCGAACCAGATATGATCTGGAGATGCTTGAGCAGATGGGTTTCTGTTCTGGAATTGAGAATTATTCCAGGCATTTAGCTGGCCGGCCACCTGGTTCAAGGCCTAAAACATTGCTGGATTACTTTCCTGATGATTTTTTGGTGATGATCGATGAATCCCATAAGACGATTCCTCAGATCGGAGGGATGTATGCCGGTGATAGGTCGAGAAAAGAAAAGCTGGTCGATTATGGCTTCAGGCTGCCATCTGCACTGGATAATAGGCCATTGAATTTTGGAGAATTTGAGGAGATTGTTAATCAGGCTGTTTATGTTTCGGCTACTCCAGCTGATTATGAGCGAGAGCATAGCCAGCAGATAGTGGAGCAGATTATCCGGCCGACTGGATTGGTTGACCCTGAGATTGAGGTCAGGCCAACTAAAAATCAGATAGATGATCTGATCGGTGAGATCAGGGATGTTGTTGATAATAAGGGTAAAAGAGTTTTGATTACAACTCTGACCAAGCGGATGTCTGAAGATTTAACTGAATATCTTGCTGAATCAGGGATTGATGTCCGTTATCTTCATTCTGATATTGATACGATTGAGCGGTCAGAGATTATTAGAGATCTCCGGTTAGGCAAGTTTGATGTGCTGGTTGGGATTAATCTGCTGCGAGAGGGTCTTGATCTGCCAGAGGTTGCTTTGGTTGCGATCCTTGATGCAGACAAGGAAGGTTTTCTCAGGTCTGAGCGGTCTCTGATTCAGACGATTGGTAGAGCAGCTAGAAATCGGGAAGGTTATGTTATTATGTATGCTGATAAGATGACTGGTTCGATGGAGAATGCGATTGCCGAGACTGATAGAAGACGGGAGATTCAGAAGGCGTATAACGAAGAGAATAATATCACTCCTAAGACGATTAAGAAGCCGGTAAGAAGGGTTGTTAAACCAGTTGAGATGGTTGTTAAAGAAGATGAGGATTTGACTTATGATATAAATGATGAAAATGGTGCTCAGGCTGAAGAAGTTGATATATCGGTAATGACTGAGCGGGAATTGACTGACCGGATGATTAACCTTGAGGAAGAGATGGAAGATGCTGCTGATAATTTAGAGTTTGAGGTGGCGGCTCAGATTAGAGATGAAATTGAAGAGATTGAAGCAGAATTAGAAAGCCGATAATTAAGTGGCTTAAATATAGATGAGGTGAAATTAATGTCTCGAGATAAGATAATTGTTAAAGGAGCAAGTGAGCATAATTTAAAGAAGATAGATGTTGAAATACCAAGGGATAAGCTGATAGTGATTACTGGATTAAGTGGTTCCGGGAAATCATCTCTGGCCTTTGATACGATTTATGCTGAGGGTCAGCGGAGATATGTTGAATCACTTTCTGCCTATGCCAGGCAGTTTCTAGGCCAGATGGAGAAGCCGAAGGTTGATTATATTGAGGGGTTATCACCGGCTATTTCGATTGACCAGAAATCGACTCAGAATAATCCCAGGTCTACAGTCGGTACTGTTACTGAAATTTATGATTACCTGAGATTGCTTTATGCCAGGATCGGTACTCCTCACTGTCCGGACTGTGGCAAGGAGATTGCCTCCCAGACTGTTGAT
>Ga0207421_10001606_pt1 | contig 28752 bp, 25 predicted proteins | sample SodLakKL_010_SED_4_FD_187542 | JGI IMG/M metagenome (GOLD analysis project Ga0207421, IMG submission 187542) | Alkaline sediment microbial communities from Lake Tanatar, Kulunda Steppe, Russia - 8KL_010_SED (SPAdes) (version 2) | ecosystem: Environmental > Aquatic > Non-marine Saline and...
AGTCAGCGAAGCCGACAGCCGAAGCGGGCCGGCCAATAGGAGTTTGGCCGCCGAGCTCTCGCCATGGAGGGCGAATTGCGAGGGAAGCCCGCTGAGGCAAAGGCTGAGCTGAAACTGTGGGCCCTCGACCGATACGAGACCGAGCCGACACACCCCACCAGCGGAACAACACTACTTGCTACTTGCCTTGCCGGTGTCAAGTGTGTATAACGATCAGCCACCAGGGGGGAGGAAGATATTTTGGGTTCCAATGTTAGTGATATTACCAGGGTACAGCCTTTCTAACCTCCAACCTCCAAAGTCTAATTTCCAATAGTCACTTGATTATTTTTTTCACTTTTCACCTCTTCGTTATAACCATCCCCGGTATTCCATGGCTTCTGCCAGCCTGCGGATAGCATACATGTAAGCGCCGGTCCTCATATCAATTTCAGTCCGGTTTTGTATAAAGTCGTAAGCCATGCGAAAAGCATCGGTTATCTTTTGTTCCAGCTGCTGGTTAACTTTACCCTGGTTCCACTGGAAACCGTAGTTGTTTTGCACCCATTCGAAATAAGAAACAGTAACTCCGCCGGCGTTGGCCAGGATATCGGGAATAACCAGCACACCCCGGTCTTTTAATATCTTGTCTGCTTCCGGTGTAGTGGGCCCGTTGGCTCCTTCTGCAATAATTTTGGCTTTTATAGAACCGGCGTTCTTTTCAGTGATTTGTTTTTCCATGGCAGCAGGAATCATTATTTCGCAGTCGAGGTCAAAAATTTCCCAGGCTTCAACTGCGTCACCACCCTCAAATCCTTTTAGAGCGCCGGTTTTCTTTTTGTGGTGGTACACCTGGTTTACATCCAGCCCTTCCTGGTTTATTACACCTCCGCGGGAGTCGCTTATAGCAATAATTTTGGCACCCGCGTAATCCAGCAGCCTGGCAGCGTGTATTCCTACGTTTCCCGCTCCTTGTATTACTACGCGGGCTCCATCCAGGGGGATATTTAAAATATTGGCCGCTTCTTTAACAGCATAGACACAACCCCGGGAAGTTGCTTCTTCCCTGCCTATACACCCGCCAACAGGGAGGGGCTTACCTGTTACTACCCCAAAAGCGGGCTGCTGCTTTATATTGCTATATTCGTCGGCCATCCAGGCCATAACCTGGGCATCGGTATATACGTCCGGTGCGGGAATGTCAATTTGGGGGCCCAAAAAGTTTCCCATGGATCTAATATATTCACGGCTGACTCTTTCTTTTTCCCGCATGGACATGCTGCGCGGGTCGCATACTACGCCACCTTTGCCGCCCCCAAAAGGTACTCCAACCAGGGCACATTTCAAGGTCATCCACATGGAAAGAGCCTTGGTTTCTTCTACGGTAACTTCGGGGTGAAACCGGATTCCTCCCTTATAAGGCCCTAAGGCATTGTTGTGCTGGGAGCGGTATCCTTTGAGAAACTTTACTTCCCCGCTGTCAGTTTTCAGGGGGAATGAAACCTCAATAAATCTAAAAGGTTCTTTCAGGTATTCGTAGGTTGATTCGTTTAAGTCCAGTTCCTGTACACAATGGTACATCAGGTTGCAGGTGGTATTGAAGGTACTTTCATGTTCTTGTTGTTGATTAGAAATAGTAACTACCTCCTTTTTTTGGCATTATTATAGTTCGACAGCACGTGAAATATTCAACAACGGCATGTGGGATTCCTTCAAGCTTTTTATACGTGTATATTGTCTTAACCTGAGAGGTAAAATAAGGTAAATGCCCGGGCCGGCGGAGGAATAGAGGAATAATTGACAGTTAGTAAAATTCCCGGCCAGGGCATATGCTGTGGTACCATTTACAAAATAAGTTCTGTAACCTTGCTTATGTATCCTTATTATGCTAAAATAAGCGTGGATGTAGTTTATCTGTGCGCAAAGAGTGGGTTTTTCCCACTCTTTAATATTAATAAAGATATTAATAAAGATTCTCTTTTTTTTAAAACGGTACGGAGGTTATGGATTATGAAAAAGAGTGAAGTGGCCGGAAAAGTGGAGGAAATAGTATCGCCTGCGCTGGAAGATAAGGGATATGAGCTGGTGGAAGTGGAATGGAAGCCCAAAAACGGCACCTGGAACCTGTGCCTTTATATAGATAAACCGGGAGGAGTTAATATAAAGGACTGTGAGGTGGTTAACCACGAAATTTCCGATCTGCTGGATATGGTGGATATAATACCGCATAGCTACGTTCTGGAAGTTTCTTCCCCCGGTGTAGAGAGGCCTTTGAAAACCTGGAGGGATTATGAAAAGTATACAGGGAAAGCTATACAGGTTTCTACCTACGAGAAAATCGACGGCCAGAAAAAATTTTACGGTTGGCTGGATTCTTTTTCCGAAGAGGAACTGGTGCTAAATAAGGACCAGGGGGATACAGTTTGCATCCCCTTTTCCAAGATAGCCAGGGTTAAACTAATGTTTCGCCCGGATCAGATATAATATTGAAATGAAATCAGCCGCAGGTTAGAAGTTTGAAGAAGGGAGGCGTTTGAAAAAAGTGAATACGGACTTTTTTACTGCCATTGAAGCAATTGAGAAAGAGAAAGGAATTGACAAAGAAGTTCTGTTTGAGGCTATTGAAGCGGCCCTGCTTTCGGCATATAAAAGAAATTTTAATGCCTCTGCAGCCAATGCCCGGATCGATATAAGCCGGGATACCGGTGATATCAAGGTATATGGCAGCTTTAACGTGGTGGAAGAGGTGTCCAACCCAAAAATGGAAATACAGCTCGATAAAGCACGCGAGGTGGAGCCGGAAATAGAGGTTGGCGAGGAGCTGGAAATGGAAGTAACCCCCAAAGAGTTCGGTCGCATAGCCGCACAGACTGCAAAACAGGTGGTAATTCAAAGGATCCGGGAGGCGGAAAGGGAAATAATATACGAAGACTTTATGGACAAAGAACATGATGTGGTTACCGGCGTCATCCAGAGGTTTGAACAGAAAAATGTGATTATTGACCTGGGTAAAACGGAAGCTGTTTTACCGCCGTCAGAACAGATACCTTATGAAAGATATGAGCAGGGCAGGAGGATAAAAGCTTATATTTACGAAGTAAAAAAGACCACCAAAGGTCCGCAGGTTATGCTTTCCCGGACGCATTCGGGACTTTTAAAAAGGTTGTTTGAACTGGAGGTCCCGGAAATATATGAAGGTATAATTGAGGTTAAAAGTCTTGCCAGGGAGCCCGGTTACCGTTCTAAAATTGCCGTGTGGACTGCCAAAGAAGACATAGACCCCGTGGGGGCCTGCGTCGGCCCGCGTGGCAGCAGGGTGCAGACTATAAGTAACGAGCTCAAGGGAGAAAAAATTGATGTAATCAAGTGGAACGACGCCCCGGAAGTCTTTATATCCAGCGCTTTGAGCCCGGCTAAAATATCTTACGTTAAAGTGGACCAGGAGGAGAAAAAGGCCAGCGTAGTAGTTCCCGATGACCAGTTATCCCTGGCTATAGGGAAAGAAGGGCAGAATGCCCGGCTTGCTGCCAGAATATCCGGCTGGAAAATAGATATAATAAGCGAATCCAGGTTGGAAAAGATGGAAGCAGAGGAAGAAAAACCGTTGCAAGAAGGTGAGCCGGCAGAAGAAGAAAGCGAGAAGGAAGATGCAGAAGGAGAGTTTTTTACTGCCCCTGAAGAAAGCGAATTGGAGGAGGAGAGTGATCTTGACGCGGCGACGTAAAGTGCCCTTGAGGGTATGTGTAAGCTGCCAGGAAAAGAAACCAAAAAAATCTTTGATTCGCATAGTGCGGACTCCACAGGGAGAAGTCGAAATTGACCGGACGGGCAAAAAATCAGGACGGGGAGCTTATTTGTGCATGGACGAAGAATGTCTGAGAAAAGCCCGCAAGGGTAAAAAGCTGGAGAAGCATTTAAAGCACCCCATCCCGGATGGTTTTTTTGATACATTGAATTCTACTATCAAGGAATCGGAGCAGTCACAGGGAAGTAAAGGAGAATTAGAAAATCGGAGGTGAATTGTTTGAGCAGTAAAGTCAGGGTTTATGAACTGGCCAAGGAGCTGGGGACTAACAGCAAAAAAATAATACAAGTATTAGAAGATATGGATATAAAAGTTAAGAACCACATGAGTACTATTAACGAAGATACAGCTCAACAGCTGATTTCTCGCTTGACAGGTAAAGAAGGTGTCTCGGAAGAAGCAATGCCCGGCAAGCAGCAGGCCCAAACTGCAGAAACCGCGGAAAAGGATAAAGCGGAAAAGGATAAAAAGGAAGAACAAGAAAGGGAAGAAAAAAGGAAAACAGCGGAAAAAGCCGGCACTTCAACCGTTCAAGAAGAGAAGAAAAAGGATAAAGATAAAGATAAAGATAAAGATAAAGTGAAGCCTTCATATAGTAGCCAGCCCAGTAGTAGCCAGTCCAGGCCAGGGCGGAAAGCAAGGAAGGCCCGGAGTGCCAGGCAGGCGGCAGGCGAGGAAAAAATCGGGTTGAAAAAAATAGTTCTGGAAGGCTCCGTTATTGTTAGCGAACTGGCCTCTAAGCTGGAGGTTCCCTCTACTGAAATTATATCAAAACTTATGGAAATGGGTATAATTTGTAATATAAACCAGGAAGTGGAGCCGGAAGTTATTGAGCTGCTGGCCGAGGAATACCAGGTGGACGTGGAATTTCACAAGGATCCCGTGGAAGAAAAGTTGAGGGAACGGGATGTGCCCTATGATAAAGATAACGTGGTTTTGAGGCCTCCGGTGGTAACGGTTCTGGGACACGTAGACCACGGGAAGACTACTTTGCTTGACTATATTCGGGAAACCAGCGTAACCTCCCGTGAATTTGGGGGAATTACCCAGCATATAGGGGCTTACCAGGTTAACGTGAATGAAAAAAGAGTGGTTTTCCTGGATACTCCCGGCCACGAAGCTTTTACTTCCATGAGAGCCCGGGGGGCCCAGGCTACGGATATTGTAATCCTTATAGTTGCGGCGGACGACGGGGTAATGCCGCAAACGGTAGAAGCCATAAACCACGTTAAAGCCGCTAATGTCCCGCTAATAGTGGCCATAAATAAAATTGATAAAGCCAACGCTAATGAAGACAGGGTCAAACAGCAGCTTTTAGAGCAGGAGCTGGTTCCGGAAGAATGGGGCGGCGACACTATATGTATCCCCATAAGCGCTGCCAAAGGTGAAGGGGTAGAAGAGCTGCTGGAAATGATTCTTTTGGTTGCGGAGATGAATGAGTTTACAGCCAACGAAGAGGCTGCTGCTTACGGGGTAGTAATAGAAGCAAAGCTGGACAAGGGGAAAGGGCCTGTAGCCACGGTGCTGGTTAAAGACGGGACCTTGAAAACCGGCGATCCGGTTATTTGCGGCCATATTTACGGTAAAGTAAGGGCCATGATAAACGATAAGGGAGACAGGGTAAGTGAGGCCCTTCCTTCCACACCGGTGGAAATACAGGGGCTTACCGACGTGCCCCAGGCCGGGGACCAGTTCCAGGTAGTTAACGATGAAAAACTGGCCCGGCAGCTGTCGGAAAGAAAGTCGGAAAAATTAAAAGAGGCGGCGCGCAGAACGCAAAAAGTTTCTTTTGAAGACTTGTTTAAGCAGATCCAAGAAGGGGAAGTTTCCGAGTTAAACATTATAATTAAAGGTGACGTGCAGGGTTCTATAGAAGCCCTGGAAAGTTCGCTACAGAAATTAAGCAATGAAGAAGTTAAAATAAAAATTATTCATACCGGGGTAGGACCGGTTACGGAAACCGACGTAATGCTGGCTTCTGCGTCGGAAGGGGTGATTATTGGTTTTAATGTACGGCCCAATGCCAAAACCCGCAAACTGGCGGAAAAAGAAAACGTGGACATCAGGCTCTACCGGGTAATTTACGAGACTATAGAAGATTTAAAATCCGCCATAAAAGGTATGCTTAAGCCCGAGTACCGGGAAGTGGTACAGGGAACTGTGGAAGTAAGGCAGCTGTTTAAAATATCCCGAATAGGAACCGTGGCCGGTTCCTACGTAACAGAAGGGAAAATTAACCGTAATTCACTGATCCGGGTGTTGCGTGACGGCCAGGTAATTCACGAGGGTAAACTTTCCTCGTTAAAGCGTTTCCAGGAGGATGTAAAAGAAGTAGTTAGCGGCTACGAATGCGGTATTCTTCTGGATGGTTTTAATGACTTAAAAGAAGGGGATATACTGGAAGCCTACACTTACGAAGAGGTTAAACCTTAGGCTTTAAGTTTTAGTTTAAGGTAAATGCCCGGGTTTTAATCGGAGGGGAAGTTGGGCCATGTGTCAAGTTACCCTAAGCCTGAGTTATTACTACGGGATTCAGGTTTAATATTTTACCAGTGCGGTTTCTTTAAGTGGAGCACAAGGTGTGTTTCAGGCGGAAGCTGGTAAGCTAGCAGTATAATCCTGATTCGTAGCCGGGTAGTCAAGATTTATTTATGGGGGGTTATTTTATGAGTAATGCAAGAATTCAGCGGGTTTCCGGTTTAATTAAAAAGGAAGTAAGTGAACTTATAAGGGAGCTTAAAGACCCGCGTATCTCCCCGGCAATCACCAGCATAACCGATGTGCAGGTATCGCGAGACCTTAGTCATGCCTGGGTTTACGTCAGTATATTAAAAGATGAACAGGAGAAAGAAGAGATAGTTTCTGTGTTGGATAAAGCCCGTGGGTTTGTCAGAACCGAACTGGGCAAAAGGATACGCCTTCGCCACATACCGGAGATACACTTTATTTCCGACGATTCTATAGCCCACGGGGCCAGAATAGATGAAGTTTTGAAATCATTAAAGCAAGAAGAAGAAAAGGAAGAAGAAGAGGAAGAGGAAGAGGAAGAGGAAGAAAAGAAAGAAAAAGAAGAAAAGGAAGAGTAGTTATGGGTTTGGACCGGTTGCCGGAAATTATTAAAGAAGTTATTAAAGAAGAAGATTCTTTTACGATTATTTCTCATACCATGCCTGACGGTGATTCTATTGGTTCCACTATTGCCCTCTCCAGGGCGTTAAAGTTGGCCGGGAAAGAGGTGGTAGCTTGCTCTGTGGATGAAGTGCCCCGTAAATACCGTTTTTTGGACAGGGAAGGAATTGTAGTAAACGATGTATCCGATTGCGGTTCCGGGTCTTTATTTGTCCTGGATTGCAGCGATGTTTTTCGGATAGGCACGGAACCTGATTTTATTAAGGGCTTCCACCGGGTTATCAATATTGACCATCATATAACCAACAACTATTTTGGAGACATAAATATTGTTGATCCGGAAGCTTCGGCTACCGGTGAAATTCTTTACCGCATGATTAAAGAGCTGGCGCTGCCTGTAAACCTGGAAATTGCTGAGGCTCTTTATACGGCAATTATAACCGATACCGGTTTGTTCAAATATGAAAATACTTCTCCCGAAACTTACCAGGTAGCTTCGGAACTGTTGAAAAACGGGGTTAACCCCGGAATAGCCCAGCGCATATTTGATGAGTATCCGCTTGATTACCTTCTGTTATTAAAACAGGCTATTTCTACTTTGGAAATGTGGGATCAACCAAAAATGGCGTGCCTGACGGTTAGCGAAGAAATGAGGCTGCAGTGCGGGGCCTCCATGGAATCGCTGGAAGGGCTGGTTAATTATGCAAAAAATATCGAAGGCGTGGAAATAGGGGTTCTTATTTATTTAAACAGTTCCGGCGAAGTGAAAGTGGGGTTAAGATCCAAAAACGTGGATGTCAGTAAGATAGCCGAGCGTTTTAACGGGGGTGGGCACAAGAAGGCGGCAGGATTTAAAATAAAAACAGATTACCAATCTATTAAAGAGGATATAGTAAAAATATCCAGGCAGCTGACCTGAGGTATTTTCCAGAGGTGAACATGAAAGGATTTTTAAGCGTTATAAAACCTCCCGGCATGACTTCTTTTGATGTGATAAGGCTAATTAAAAAGAAGAAAAAAAAGCTGAAAATAGGGCATACGGGAACCCTGGATCCGGGGGCTGCCGGAGTACTGCCCCTGTGCCTGGGCAAGGCTACCAGTGTAGCCGGGTACCTGGTAAATACGGTTAAACGCTACCGGGGGGAAATAACCCTGGGAATAATTACGGATACGCTCGACGGTGAAGGTGAAATTCTTCAAAGGCAAACGGTTTCTGCTCCCCCTGAAGAAACGGTGCGGGAAGTTTTTAATTCTTTGACGGGGGTTATATACCAGAAGCCGCCTGCTTATTCGGCGGTAAAGTACCGGGGCAGGCCATTGTATGAATATGCCCGCAGCGGGGAAGGCAAAAATGTAGAGGTGCCGGAGCGGGAGGTAGAAGTTTATTCCTGGAAACTGGAAGAGGTAATAACCACGGAAGATTACCCGCGTATATTTTTTGAACTGGAATGTTCCCCGGGCACTTATGTGCGTTCTTTGGCGCTACAAGCAGGAGAAATGCTAGGCTGCGGGGCTTACCTGTCTTTCCTGTTGAGGGAGAAAACCGGGGTTTTCAACCTGGAAAATTCACATACCTTAGAACAGGTTCAGGAAACGCACCAGGGCCTTGGTTCGTTTGAGGAACTCCTTTATCCCATGGATTATGGACTTTCTCATCTTCCGCGGGTAGTGGTAAAAGACGAGGCGTTGAAAATGATTTACCACGGCAACCAGGTAGACCGTAGCAGGGTAGTAAGTGATTATATACCGGGTAAAGAGGAGTTAGAGCAGGAACCCGGGGCTTTCCGAATACACGACAGGGAAGGGGAGCTTTGGGCTGTAGGCAGCTGGTTAAAGACGGGCGAATCCTTGAAATTAAAGCCGGACAAGGTGCTGGCTCAGGAGCTGCCGGGAGCGGAGGGAAAAGCATGAAAAATGTTTTCCGAATAGATACTCTGCCGGAAGTTTATAAAGAAAACCTGTACCTGGCTTTAGGGAACTTTGACGGGGTACACCTGGGGCATCAGAGGGTAATAGAAACCGTGATTAGAAAAGCCCGCGAGAACTCAGGGTTCAGTGGGGCGCTTGTATTCGATCCGCATCCGGCAAAGGTAATTTCCCCGAAGAAAGAACTTCCTCTGATCACGGACTTGCAGGCCAAGACTGGTCTGATGGAAAAGCTGGGCCTGGATTGTATTATAGTAGAGCCTTTCACCCCTGAAATGGCCCGTATGCACCCGGATGATTTTATAAAGAAATATTTAAAGGAAATAATAAAAGTAAAAGGCATAGTAGCCGGGTACGATTACAGTTTCGGTTACAGGGCCCGTGGTGATACGGAATATTTAGTGGAATGGGGTAGAAAGGAGAATATTGACGTTTCTGTTTGTCCACCGGTAGAAGTGGACAGGGAACCGGTTAGCAGTTCACATATCAGGGAAAAGGTAAAGAAGGGGGAAGTTGAAAAAGCAGCCGGGATGCTGAACTATTATTTTTTCCAGAAGGGAAAAGTAGTTTCCGGCAAGGGCAGGGGCAGGCAGCTGGGTTACCCTACAGCCAATATTGAAATTTCCCCGGAGCTTCTACTCCCGGCAAAAGGGGTTTACTATACCCTGGTAAAAAAGGGGGACCAGTCGTTTCCCGGTGCCACTAACGTGGGCCAGTGTCCCACTTTTTCATCCGGGAATTTAACTGTTGAAGTTCACCTGCTGGATTTCCAGGACAACCTGTACGGGGAATACTTGACCCTGTATTTTATTAAAAAGATCAGGGATGAAAAGACGTTTTCTTCATTTGAAGAATTAAAGATGCAACTTAACCGTGATGTAGAACAGGTTAAAATGATGCACCGGCAGGTTTTGAACGATGCGTATTTAAGGGTAATATAATATAAACCGGTTTTGCCGACGAGCTGCCGTGGCGCAGAAGGACCCGGCTTGCGGGCATGTTTACATCCCCAGGCCTTTATGTTAAAATTAAGTGCTGATAAGCCAGGAGCTAGGTTTGGCGAGCTCCCGACGCTTTACTTGGCTTTTGGTAATTATAAAAAAAGGGAGGTAAAATAATGCTGACGCAGGAGAAGAAAAAAGAAATTGTCAACACTTACGGAACACACGATAACGACACCGGTTCCCCGGAGGTACAAATTGCTTTGTTAACGGAAAGAATAAGCCATTTGACCGGCCACTTGAAGAGCCACCCCAAGGATAACCATTCCCAGCGGGGGTTGTTAAAGATGGTGGGAAAAAGGCGTGGCCTGTTAAATTATTTAAAGGAAAATTCCCCGGAAAGGTACCAGGAAATAGTGAAGAAACTGGGGTTGCGTAAATAGTTGGCTTTGTTTTGCGGGAGCGAAAAAAGCGGGGTAGCGGTGTCCCGCTTTACTTTAAGGCGGAAGAAAAGTAGTAGCACGGGAAGTAAGAAAAAATATATAAAAAAGGAGGCCTGGTAGTTTGGGTTCTTTTACTATGGAGGTACAGGGAAGAACGCTTTCTATTGAAAGTGGAGAAGTAGCCAAACAGGCGGATGGTGCTGTAATGGTTCGCCATGGCGATACAGTAATACTGGTAACTTCTACGATATCCGATGAGCCCAGGGAGGGCATTGATTTTTTCCCGCTTACGGTGGATTATGAAGAAAGGCTGTACGCTGTAGGTCGAATTCCCGGCGGTTTTATTAAACGAGAAGGAAAGCCCACAGAAAAGGCAATACTGGCGGCAAGATTGACTGACAGGCCGCTCAGACCGCTGTTTCATAAAGAGATGAGAAACGCAGTTCATATTGTTGCTACCGTCTTGTCGGTAGACCAGGACTGTCCACCGGAACCGCTTTCTATTTTGGGCGCTTCGGCTGCGCTATCGCTTTCTAAAATTCCTTTTGACGGGCCTGTTTCAGCTGTGCAGGTGGGGCTAATTGACAATGAACCTGTTGTTAATCCCAACGTGGAACAGCTGGAAAGAAGTTCGCTGGACTTGATAATAGCCGGGACTGAAGAAGCTATTATGATGGTGGAAGCTGGTGCATCGGAAATTAGCGAGGAAAAGATGCTGGAATGCCTGGAGAAAGGGCACGAAGAAATACAAAAACTGTGCCGGTTTCAGAAGGAAATCCAGGAAGCGGAAGGAAACCCCAAAATGGAAGTTCCAGTAGCAAAAGAAAGCCCCATTGATGACATTAAAGAAACCGTAGAAAAAGAAATTAAAGAAAAAATCAATGACGCTATACGGATTGAAGACAAGCAGGAAAGGGAAGAAAAGTTAAACAATATTAAAAAAGAAGTTATTGAAAAATACCTGGAAGATTACCCGGAAAACGAAAACGAGCTTAAACAGGTATTTGAAGCAAGTCTAAAAGAAACTTTGAGAAGCATGGTACTTAACGAGAAAATAAGGTCGGATGGCAGAAAACCCGAGGAAATCAGGCCTATTAGCTGCAAGGTGGGGGTATTGCCCAGGACACACGGTTCTTCCATCTTTGTCCGGGGGCAAACCCAGGTATTGAGCGTCTGCACCCTGGGTGCCCAGAGGGATGTGCAGATCCTTGACGGGTTGGGAATAGAGGAGTTTAAACGTTTTATACACCACTACAACTTTCCTCCTTACAGCGTTGGAGAAACCGGTTTTATGAGGGGCCCGGGCCGCAGGGAAATTGGCCACGGGGCGCTGGCTGAAAGGGCCCTGGAGCCTTTAATTCCAGATAATGAAACTTTTCCCTATACTTTAAGGCTGGTTTCAGAAGTGCTGGAATCCAACGGATCCACTTCCATGGGAAGTGTCTGCGCGGGATCGCTGTCTCTAATGGACGCGGGAGTGCCGATATCCAAGCCAATATCGGGAATAGCCATGGGAATGATTAAAGAAGAAGACGAATACGAGGTTCTTTCAGATATACAAGGAATTGAGGACTTTCTGGGTGACATGGATTTTAAAGTGGCAGGAACCCGTGACGGAATTACGGCTCTACAAATGGATATTAAAGTAAAAGGCCTTTCGCGGGAAATAATGGCAGAAGCCCTGTCCAGGGCACGGGAAGGCTACCTGTTTATTATGGAAAAAATGAACGAGGTTATAAGTGAACCGCGTCCTGAACTTTCCCCTTATGCCCCCAGGATAATAACCATGCAGATCGACCCGGAAAAAATTAGGGATGTTATAGGTCCTGGTGGCAAGATGGTTAACAAGATCACCGCGGAAACCGGGGTAGAAGTGGATATAGAACCGGACGGTAAGCTGTTTATAGCTTCACCGGATAAAGAAGCCGGGAAAAAAGCCCAGGAAATTATTGAAAATCTCACCAGGGATGTGGAAACAGGAAAGACGTACCTGGGTAAAGTCACCAGGGTGGAAAAATACGGCGCTTTTGCGGAAGTAATGCCCGGGAAAGAAGGCCTGATCCATATATCTCACCTGGACCACAGCCATGTTGGAAAGACTGAAGATGTGGTTAACGTGGGAGATGAGGTTATGGTAAAAGTAATAGGGATTGATGATAGAGGTAGAATAAACCTTTCCAGGAAAGAAGCCATGGATAATCCTGGTGGAGGCTCGCCGCCTGACGGTCGCGGTAATTCTCCGTCGCGTGGCCGTGAAGACGATAAGAAAAAGAAAAATACTGCTAACAAAAAAACATAAACCTTAAGGTTTATGTTTTTTATAAACTACTCAAGCCAAGTAAAAGTAAGTTAAGAGGCATTGTGCTTAGCGGGGACGGTTCGAGCGTCACCGCAGCGAAGCGGAGGTCCGAAGGGAAGACGATGGAACCGTCCCCCTGGCGCAGCAGTGGATGCCTGAGTAGTTACATGTTTTTTTGTTTCACGAGTTAAAGATTTGCCCTGACTTGAGTATGCCGCCTCATGTGGCTCGGTAATTTAATTTACATAGCTACAGCTGAAACGGCATAGTTATATAAAAAACAAGTTGGGGTAATTTTTTGTACCGGCTAATCTTAAATCAGCAGAGCTTTTTATATATTTTTCTGCTTGTGCTTTTTATTGGAGCATCAAGTATTTTTCTACACGGCTACTTGCAGTTAGAAAAAGAACATGAGCCAGTTTATTTTGTAGATACCAGGGAAAAAAAAGTAGCTTTTAGTTTTGAAATACTGTGGGAAGAAGGTTACCTGGAGGAAGTACTGGAGGTTCTAAATGAGAAAAAAATTAACGGTACTTTCTTTTTGACCGGGGAATGGGTAGAAAACCATCCTGAGCTGTCCGAAGAAATCCTTCAAAAAGGGAATGAAGTGGGAAACCATTCCATGTCGCATAGATCGCTTCTTTTTATGTCGGAAAAGGAAATTTACCGGGAGATCTCTTCTTTTACTTCACTTACACGGGAATTGTTTGACTACACGCCTTCGTTGTTTCGCCCACCTTTTGGAGAATATAACCATCTGGTAGTAGAAACAGCAAGCAGGGAGAATTATATTACCGTTCTCTGGTCGATTGAATCCCGGGATTATACTTTAGAGGAGGGGGAAAAGGTAAAGAAACATGTGCTGGATAACCTGCACCCGGGGGCAATTATAAATATTAAGGTAAACTCCAGGGCTTCAAGCAGCGTGTTACCTTTAATGATAAAAGAAATAAAAAACAGGGGTTATAAAATGGTAACTGTATCCGAGCTGATGGAATAAAGTGGGGCAGATCAGATATCAGGGCCAGCAGGCAAAATATACGTTGGTCAGTTTAAACATTTATGGTTGTTGCCAGTTCGGGGGAGTATGGCGCAGTTTTGTTCCCGTGGCCAGGGGTGCAGATGAGCCGGCAAAAAAGGGAGGGATATACAATTGCGTGAAAAAGTTATAAACGGTCCGGGTAAGAAATTTCTTTTGGGCCTGGCCTTATGTTTTGCATTAGTGCTTTTATTAACCTGGTTTTATAATATGTTTGAATCACCTGAAGTTGCGGGTGGAGTTACCTACCGGGGAATTAAGGTAGAAGGTTACTCCGAGGAAGAGATTCGCGGCCTGGTAAAGCAATTGGCGCCGCGGGATGCGGAGATTCCAAGGAACGCACAGGTGGATTACAAAAATGAACTCATAGTTCCCGAGGTTAACGGGGTGGAAGTGGATATAGATGCCACGGTCCGCAAGATAATGGAAGCTCCCGCTGGTCGGGAAGTAGAACCGGAACTGATGGAAATAACTCCCCTGGTGGCATGGAGAGATTATCCGGCGTTACCAGCATATAAAGGTAACCCTACTAAAAACAAAGTTTCTTTTATGATTAATGTAGCCTGGGGAGAAGAATATATTCCGGATATGCTGGAAGTTTTGAAGGAAGAAGAAGTAAAGGCCACTTTTTTTATAACCGGGAAATGGGCGGAGAAAAAACCGGATTGTTTGAAGAAGATTTATGATAAAGGCCATGAAATCGGCAACCACGGTTACAGCGATGGGGTGGTAATGAGCGAGCTGGACTGGAATGAGATAGAGGAATCGCTGTCCAGGACCAACGAGGTAATATATCACCTGGTGGGAGAAAAGCCCTCTTTTTTTACTCCCCATAAAGGAGATTACCACCAGTTAACCCTGGAAATGGTGTGTCGCCAGTCCATGAGGACGGTTTTGTGGTCCCTGGATACGGTGGACTGGAGCAAGCCGGGTGTGGAAAGAATGGAACGCAAAATAAGAGAAAATATTTCCGGCGGAGATATCATTTTAATGCATCCCCTTGAAGAAACCATTGAGTTGCTGCCCCGCATTATACCTTATATTAAAGAACAGGGGATGGAGATTGTTCCCGTAGAAGAGCTGCTGGCCCCGGCATCTTACTGAAGGGTTTGCAGGGGCAACCCGGGTACAGGGTTCGTGAACGGTGTTAGATGGTAAAAAAATAAAAAAATATAAAGCAGATAGCAGGTGAAACGTTTTGAAGGGGTGGGCAGGTAAAAAAAAGTTAATAACCGTATCTTTACTGTTGTTGGTATTTATTCTCGGTATAGCGTTACTCAGTCCGGTGGAAAACTTTCAAAGATGGCGCTACGGTGTGCCCGAAGGGGTGAGGTTGCAGGGCAGGCCGGTGGAAGGAATGTTAAAAGGGGAGGTAGAAGAAGTTGTAGATATGCTGGCCCGGGAATTAAATGTAAAACCAAGGAACGCGTTTATTAATCCTAAAACTGGTAGTATTGTTCCCGGAATAAAAGGGGAAATGGTACACCGTTCGCTTACTGTGGAAAGAATTATGAATGCGGAACCACATACCAGCAGGGAAGTAAAAACTATAAAAGTGTACCCGGAAATAACGGATAGATTGTTGAGCGGCATAGACCGGCGGTTGAGTTCTTACCACACTTTTATAGGGGGTGGAGGAGGTAGCGGGAGAGTAGAAAATATTGTCCTGGCTACCAGGTCTTTAAACCATGAATTGATAACCCCGGGAGAAACTTTTTCATTTAACCGGGTGGTAGGCCCGAGGACTATGGAAAGGGGATACAAACTTGCTCCCATAATAGTCGGGAATTCAGTAATTCCAGGTAGGGGCGGCGGTATATGCCAGGTTTCTTCGACGCTTTACAATGCCGTATTGAATGCAGACCTCGAGGTAGTAGAAAGATCTCCTCACAGCAGGCCGGTTGACTATGTCCCCCGGGGGAAGGATGCCACAGTAAGTGATTATATTGATTTTAAGTTTAAAAACAACACCGACAGGTACCTTTTACTTAAAACTTCTACGCACGGTTATGGTGTTCATATAAGCATATACAGCAGCTAAAGCATAAACATTGTCACGAGAATATTTCCTTTTGAAGCTTATCGGAATTTATAAGTTGGAGAAGTTTGGAGGTTTTAATAAACTATCAGGCATACTTGACAGTTTCTCCTGGTAGCGGTAACCTGATTATAACCATTTTATAACTATGTTAACAGGGAGGTTATTATGGATAAAATCAAAGTAGAAATACAAAAAATGGATAGTGCCAAAGATCTTCCACTTCCAGGATACATGACTGAAGGCGCTTCCGGAATGGACCTTTATGCGGCAGTAACGCAGCGAGAAGTTATTGAACCGGGTGGAATATTTCTTGTACCCGCGGGTATAAAGATAGCGCTGCCAGCTGGTTATGAAGCCCAGGTTCGTCCTCGTAGCGGTCTGGCGGTTAAAAAGGGGGTTACGGTTATAAACGCCCCGGGAACTGTAGACAGCGATTACCGGGGGGAAATAAAAGTAGCCCTGGTAAACCTGGGAAAGGATTATTTTTATGTTAATCGTGGGGACCGTATAGCCCAAATGGTTATACAGAAACTGCCGCTGGTGGAGTTAACAGAAGTGAAAAGTGTTGATACCACCCCGAGGAACGAAGGAGGCTTTGGGCATACTGGAAGTTAGCAACAGCAACAGCAACAGCAAAAGCAACAGAACTGATAATAAACCGCTGGCTATTGCAGGCTAATTTGCTGCCCTGTTAAAGAGGTGGTAAGTTATAAGAAGCGCTGATTGGCACTCTTGTTAGAAAAGCAAAGAGTAAATATAAGGAGTGAAATCCAATCGTGAGGATAAGTGAAATAGCCCGTAAAGAAATAATTGATATGAATGAAGGTATTTTTTGGGGACCGGTTGGTAAAGCGGATTTATTGATAGATCAAAACACGGGGGAGATTAACTCTCTTCTTTTAATGGGCAACAAAGGCTTTTTGGGATGGGGGCAGTCCGAAGAAGTTGCTATACCCTGGTCAAACGTATTAAAAATTGGCAAAGATGCAATTATTGTAGATATCCAGTATTAATGCCGGTTTAATAATGCTGCGCCAGGGGGACTGCGCCTGCGGGGACGGTGGTTCCACCGTCTTCCCGGTTAAGGTGCGGGGACACACCTCCTTCGGAGGAATGTCCCCATCTGTCTCCGCACAGCTAAAGGTGATGCTCAAACCGTCCCCGCTAAGCACAATGCCTCTTAACTTAACCTTACCTGGCTTGAGTAGTTACATATATTTTTTTATAAAAGTGTGCCGTATATTTAAACCTCTTTGGGGTAACTATATGCGTAGAAGTATAAATGCCCAAAGGAGGTTATAAGATTGAGTAGTGTGGTAATTGGTCTTTTTGGGGATCAGGAAGGCGCCGAACAAGCGGTCAGGGACCTGAAAGAAGAAGGTTTTGACCAGGAAATTTCCCTTATTGCTAAAGAAGAAAATGAAGGTCAGGAAAATATGGAATCCGAAGTAGTTGCTTTAGAAGAACAGGATCTTTCGGAAGGCACGGTAACCGGTGGTGTTATCGGGGGAGTAGCGGGGCTGCTTGCTGGAGCGGGGGCCCTGTTGATACCTGGTATTGGGCCGGTTATTGCGGCCGGACCGTTGGCTTCCACCCTGGCTGGGATAGTTACCGGTGGTATAGCCGGAGGCCTGGTGGATTACGGGGTCCCTGAAGAAAGGGGAGAATACTACGAAGAGCAGGTCAGGCAGGGTAATATGCTTTTAACTTTAAAATCCACTGATGACAACGTAAACGAGGCAGCCTCCATTTTAAGGGCCAACGGCGCGGAAGATGTGGAAACGCACTCCAGTAAATAATAAATAACTTGTAACTACTCAGGCTGATAATAACTTGATGCCAGGAGCAGTAAATTCCCAGGCATTGGTTTTAGCAGGCCTTTTCCTCCCTATTAAAGGGGAAGGAATTAATGGTAGAGGGTCTTTATCCCTCACCTGTAAATTCTCATCACCTGAGTAGGTACAATAACTTTTAACTGGTAAAGATGCTTTTATAAAAAAGCCCGGAAATTTTCCGGGCTTTTTTTAACTTATTTGCCCTGCTTATCATACACTAAAAAAAAACGTAACTACCAGGGCTGTTTTCACTAATGAAACCGGGTAAAATATTTTGCATACAGTACCGGCAGGAAAAGTGTCATTAGATCCCGCCCCGGGAGTTACGAAAAACAAAGTCGGGTGAAGTGCCTTGCTTAATAAACTTCAAGACCGTTTTATTCTCATCTGTGGAGGAGACTGGAGAGAAATAGAGCTGTTCTATATATGGCACAGGCAGGGAATCAAAGTTAAAACGCTGGGTCTGGAAGATAATAGTATTCCTCCCGGTTGTAGAATTACTCAGCCGGAAATGAAAGATTATGATATTATTATCCTGCCTATATGGGGCATAGACAGTGAAGGGAATGTGGTTACCAAGGTATCCGAATATTCAAACAGGATAAATGTAATGCCCGCTTTACAGAAAAATAACGGTAGAAGAAAGCTGGTTCTTGCCGGAAATGTTAGCGAGGAAATAAATAAAGCGATTTGCCCCGGCGTGCGCCTGGTATTAACTACCTGCGATGAAGAACTGGTTCTGTTAAATTCGATTTTAACGGCGGAAGGAGTTATTTTTTACACGCTGCAGAATTCCGGCATATCAATCTACAACAGCTACAGCCTGGTCCTGGGTTTGGGAAGGTGCGGGATTTCTCTAGCTCTCAGGTTGCAGGGGCTGGGTGCAAAAGTAAAAGTAGCGGTTAGAAATGAACATAAATATGCCCTGGCCGCCTGCTGCAACCTGGAAGCAGTATACACAGATAAACTACATGAGGAAGTAAAAAAAGTTGATTTCTTGTTCAACACGGTTCCTTCGTTGGTTTTAAACCGGGAGGTTTTAAAAAATGTATCCCAGGAGTCGCTTATACTGGACATAGCGGCCTCTCCGGGAGGGGTAGATTATGATGCAGCTAAAGAAATGGGCCTCAAGGCAATGCTGATGCCCGGTCTTCCCGGGAAGATAGCTCCCAGGACCGCTGCCTTGAACCTGGCACAGGTTTATTCCCGGCTTGTTTTAAATAACCTGGATTATTTAGGAGGTCAGTCATAATGATACTACAGGGTAAAATTATAGGGCTGGGTATAACCGGCTCTCACTGCACCCTGGCAAAGATTGTGCCGGTAATCAGGGAGTTTATAAAAAACGAAGCGGAAGTTTATCCCGTAATTTCCCCGTCAGTGCAAAAATGCGATACCCGCTTTGGCGGGGCCGAAGAATGGGTAAAACGAATTAGTAAAGAAGCAAAAAGGGAACCCTTAAAAACAATTATGGAAGTTGAACCTTTTGGCCCCGGTAAATTGATTGATGTAATGGTAATAGCTCCCTGTACCGGCAATACCCTGGCCAAATTATCAAACGGCATAACGGATACGGCTGTTCTCATGGCTGCTAAATCTCAGCTTCGCAACCAGAAACCCGTAGTTATTGCTGTTTCTACCAATGACGGTCTCGGCATTAATTTAAAGAGTATGGCTGTGGTGCTGAATACGAAAAATATTTACCTGGTGCCTTTTTACCAGGATGACCCCGGGAACAAGCCAAATTCTATAGTATCCAGGATGGACTTAATTGTTCCCGCTGTGGAAGCGGCCGTGCAGGGAAAACAGATACAGCCTTTAATTACTTCTGGAGTTGATTGAACTACGGGGAAGGAAATGCCGCTTTGGCATAGAATTTAATAAAATTGGAAGACTAAACTATGCAGCAATACTTAGAATATCAGATAAATATTACCAGACAAGTTTGGCTTATATTTCAGGAGGTGTATTGAATGCGTAATCCTTTTGGTCCTTTGCTAACTGCCATGATTACCCCTTTTGATAATGAAGGGAACCTGAACCCGGGTTATGCGGCAGAATTGGCCCGGGAAATGGTAGATAATTCTTCTGATGGTGTGGTTTTATCCGGAACTACGGGGGAAGCACCCACCCTTACCAGGGAAGAAAAGCTGGAATTATTGCATGCAGTGGCTCAAGAATTAAAAGACGGCAAAGTAATTGCAGGGACCGGCAGCAATAATACTAAAGAAAGTATGGAATTAACCCGGGAAGCGGAAAAAGCCGGTGCGGACGGTATAATGCTGGTAGTTCCGTATTACAATAAACCTACCCAGGAAGGTCTTTACTTGCATTTCAAAAGTATAGCGGAAGTTACCTCTTTACCGGTGATTCTTTATAACGTGCCGGGCCGGACGGGTATAAATCTGGCCCCGGAAACCGTAATACGCCTGGCCGGGGTTGACAATATTGTGGCCTTAAAAGATGCCACCAAGGACCTGGAACAAACTTCGTTTATATGCAGCCAGGCGCCCGCCGGTTTTTCCGTCTACAGCGGAGATGATGCGGTAACCATGCCGGTGTTGAGTGTGGGCGGTTACGGGGTGATAAGTGTGGCATCCCACCTGGCGGGAAGAAAAATGAAAGAGTTAATAAACTGGTTTCACGAAGGTAAGATTAAAGAAGCTGTATCCCGGCACCATGAGCTGTTGCCTTTGTTTAAAGCAATGTTCTGGAGCGCTAACCCTGTTCCGGTAAAAGAAGCTTTACGGATAGCTGGTTACAGGGTGGGGTCCCCCAGGCTCCCACTAACTGAATTATCTTCTGATACCAGGGAAGAGCTGCGTCGGCTGTTAAAAGAGTATGAGCTGGTAGAGTAATAAGTAGAAATTTCGCGGTTTTTTAAGGAGTTTTGCGAATTACTTTTTTTGCAGCCATTTCAGGTTTGGCCGGTTATTACTGTGGTATTATTAAGGTACCATATACGGTACACAGAATCGTTTATACATAAAAAAACTGGATTTGCAGAAGAAAAAGTGTTACCATTAAGGGCCTGTGGTATATTTATTTTGCTGTTTACCGCAGTATATTCCCGGTGTAAAGCTATAATCGGGCTGGAGCGGTTAATAAAAAATCAACTATTAGAGGTGGATTACTATTGGCAAGACGTAAAAAAAACAAGAGTGTACAGATTGTTCCGCTGGGCGGGGTAGGGGAAATTGGCAAAAACATGTTTTTAATCAAGAGCAACGAAGAAATGCTGCTTATAGATGCGGGGTTGGCATTCCCGGAAGAAGAAATGCTGGGCGTTGATGTGGTAATACCTGATATAAATTACCTCCTGGAAAATAAGGATAAACTTAAAGGGATAATATTAACCCACGGCCACGAAGACCATATAGGTGCCATTCCATATATGATGTCGCAGTTGGATGATATTCCTGTCTGGGGAACGGGGTTAACCCTGGGTTTGTTGAAGGCTAAACTTAAAGAGTTCCCGGACAACGGTAATCTTTCTTTAAACGAGGTAAAGCCCGGCGACAAACTGTCAGTATCCTCCAATTTTCACCTGGAGTTTTTTAGAACTAACCACAGTATCCCCGATACGGTAGGGGTGGTTATTAATACCCCGGCGGGGATTATTGTGTACACCAGTGATTTCAAGTTTGACCAGACACCGGTAAACGGACTGATAACTGACTACCACATACTGGGTGAACTGGGCAGGCGGGGAGTTTTAGCCATGCTTTCGGATAGCACTAATGCGGATCGAGCCGGTTACACCCTTTCCGAAAAAGTGGTGGGAAGCACAATAGATGAGATTTTTCGGCAGTCTAAGGGCAGGATTATAGTAGCCACTTTTGCCTCCAACCTGCACCGTATTCAGCAGGTAATAGACGCCTCAGTAAAATACAACCGCAAGATAGGTATTACCGGACGTAGTATATATAATGCTACCAATATTGCCATGGAACTGGGATACCTGCATGTTCCCAAGGGATTTTTGATGGATGTAAATAAACTGGACAGCCTTCCCCCGCAGAAAGTAGTACTAATAACCACAGGAAGCCAGGGCGAACCAATGTCGGCTCTTACCAGGATAGCCAATTCTGAACACCGCAAGCTGGAAATAATACCAGGAGATACTGTGGTTATAGCCGCTTCTCCCATACCCGGAAATGAAAAACTGGTTTCCCGAACTGTAGACAGGTTATTCAAGCAGGGGGCAGAAGTTTATTACCATTCTCTTTCCGGGGTACATGTTTCAGGGCACGGCAGCGAGGAAGAGCTAAAACTGATGTTGAACATGGTTAAGCCCCGCTTTCTTATACCTGTACACGGGGAATACCGGCACCTGGTGCAGCATGCCAAGATAGCGGAAAAGCTGGGCATGGCCCGGAAAAATGTTTTTGTAGTAGAAAACGGAAATATTATGGAATTTACCCCTAAGACGGGTAAGGTGACAGGCAGCATTCCCGCTGGAAAAGTAATGGTAGACGGGCTTGGTATAGGGGATGTAGGAAACGTAGTTTTAAGGGACCGCAGGGTTCTTTCCCAGGACGGCATTGTAGTGGTGGTTGTAGGTTTAATGGATAAGCAGCTGGTGTCCGGGCCGGAAATCGTCACCCGGGGTTTTGTTTACGTAAGAGAATCGGAAAGTCTGCTGGAAGAAGCCAAGCTGCTGGTACAGAGGTTAATCCTGAAAATGAACCAGAAAAAGTTATCGGATTGGAACATAATAAAAGGGGAGATAAGGGAGCAGGTAAACCGCCTGTTTTGGGAAAAAACAGGGAGGAACCCCATGATATTACCGGTGATTATGGAGATAAATGAGTAAAAAAGCTAAAGTTATTCAAATAATTTAATGATAAAGTTAATTGAATTTTAATAAATATAAAGTAACCGGTAGTTTCCACGCTCATTATTTAAGCAATCCTGCATTTTTTTGATTTACTATTTCCCAGAACATGTAGTTGCACCCATTTATTAGTTATTAAATATTTTTGGGAAAATTCATAATTATACCTATTTTAAAAGTTAAATAGTATATCATAATTAAGGGAAGGAGTTTAAATAAAGTAGTAGAATAGAGTATATAGTGTTATCTTATTAGACTGTTTTTCTCATATTCTCCGTATCAATGGAGTAAATATTATTAGATTAAAAAAGGAGGAAGTATCATGAAGGTTACGTTGAGTGTGATTAAGGCGGATATCGGCAGCATTGCCGGGCATATTTGCCCCAGCAGCCGGCTGGTAGATGCAGTGAAGGGGTACGTGGAGAAAGAAGGGAAAAAACTTATAAAAGATTTTTACGTGGGATACACCGGGGATGATATATTTATACTGTTTACTCATCAACTCGGTAAATCTAATAGAGATATACACCAGCTGGCCTGGGATGCATTTATTGAAGGCACCGGCGTAGCTAAGGAGCAGGGCCTGTACGGGGCGGGCCAGGATTTGTTGGCCGATTCCTTTTCTGGAAATATAAAAGGTATGGGACCTGCGGTGGCAGAAATAGAATTTGAAGAAAGACCCAATGAGCCCTTCCTGCTTTTTACTGCGGATAAAACAGACCCGGGCGCGTATAACCTCCCTGTATACCTGAGTTTTGCAGATCCCATGCACAATGCAGGGCTTATCCTTTCTCCCAAGATAAACCAGGGTTTTACTTTTACCATTATGGATGTATCATACACCGAAAAAGACAGGGTAATAGAATTAAATGCACCAGAAGATATTTACAACCTGGCGGCGCTGTTGCGAGATAACGAAAGATTTGTAATTGAATCGGTTCATTCCCGCGCAGATGGAAGTCAGGCCCTGGCGGCAAGCACTACCAGGTTACATAATATTGCCGGGAAATACGTAGGCAAAGATGACCCGGTCTTGTTAGCCAGGGTGCAGGGTTCCTTTCCCGCTGCCGGGGAGGTGCTTTCCCCTTACAGTATCGGACATTATGTGGCAGGCTTTATGAGGGGAAGCCACAACGGCCCCCTGATGCCAGTCACCCAAAATTCGGCAGCTTCATTTTTTGACGGGCCTCCCCTGGTTAACTGTCTTGGCTTTTGCATACAGGAAGGCCGGTTAACCGAGCCGGTTGACTGTTTTGCTCAACCCTACTGGGATCATGTAAGGGAAAAAGTATCTCGAAAAGCCTGCGAGTTAAGAGAACAAGGATTTTCCGGTTCCGCCATGCTTCCCTATTCCGAACTGGAATACGGTGGTATTGTGGAAACCATGGAGAAACTGGATAGCAAATTTAAGCTGAGGTAACCGCGCTGCCGGTATATACACAACCCTTTTGCTTACTGCACCACAGGACAAAGCTCGTTGCCCCTCCGCCTGGTGTTTAAGTAGCCTCCACATTGACGCCACGACATCTTCCTCCCCCCCTGGTGGTAGCACCCACATTGGTGCGAAACATCTTCCTCCCCCCTGGTGGGGGAGGAATTAAAGGTGGGGGGGGCTTTTTCTCACCTCTCCTCCAGCAGACATTTCCGAATAAATTTCTACATTTTTATCTTTATCATTTTCATTTGTTATTTTATAATTGAATTAATAAGACAAGCAGGCTAAAAGGACGAGGTAACCTTGCTAGATGAGGTAAAAAAACAAAAACGGGAGGAAGTGTCACTTGAAAAAAATAAGCCGTACCAGCTTGATTATTGTCGTAATTATAGGGATTTTATGTATAGGGGGGTTATCCTGGGCTTTTTTTTCGAATAATGATGAAGCGGTTAACGGTGTAGTTAATGGTGACGATAACGGGGATAAAGATAAAGAAAAAGATAAAGAACCTGATGATGAAATGACTGAAGAAGAAAAAAGAGAGCTGATAGAAAAAGAAAGGAAGCAGAGGGAAAAAGAACTTAAAGAGGAAATGGGTGAATACTTTGTCCCTTTACCACCCGTAGAACAGGAAGACAACCCCCCGGTTAAAGCAAGGGGACTGTATTTAACTGGCCACAGCGTTGCAAACGAGGCGCGTTTGTCAAAATTTTTAGAACTGGCTATAAATACTGAAATAAATTCTATTGTAATAGATGTTAAAAGTGACGACGGAATAATAACCCACCCCAGCGACATAGAATTTGTAAACAAAGTTAACACAGACAGGCTTGCTTCTATAGATAACCTGTCCAGGCTGGTAGAAAGGCTAAACGATGCAGGAATATATACCATTGCCAGGGTGGTGGTGTTTAAAGACAATCAAATAGTGGATGAACGCCCTGAATGGGGGCTGCAAAGGCGTGACGGGGGAGTATGGAGAGATCGTCAGGGAGTAGCCTGGGTGGATCCTCACCATAAAGAAATTTGGGACTACAACCTGGCCGTAGCCAGGGAGGCTGCACTTGAAGGTTTTAACGAGATCCAGTTTGATTACGTTCGCTTCCCGGATAACGCGGCAGTGGTGGACCGTGAAGTTGATTATGCCGGAGAAAGGGATAAAGACAAGGTAATTACAGAATTTTTGGAATACGCCCGTTCCGGCCTGGAAGAATACAATGTACATGTTTCCGCGGACACTTTTGGGGTTATTGCCACTTCCTGGGGGGATGCGGACAATATAGGTCAAAACTGGGAAAAGATAGCCCCAGTGGTGGATGTGCATTGTCCCATGGTGTATCCCAGCCATTACGGCCCTGGCTATTTCGGTTACCAGGTGCCGGATGCCGAACCGGGTGGTACTATTACCAACGCACTTCAGGATGCACTGAAAAGAAACGCACCTATAGAAAATCCAGGAAGAATCCGGCCGTACCTGCAAGCTTTTACGGCTACATGGGTGCGTGGTAATATAAACTATGGGTCGGAAGAAGTTATGGAGCAAATCAAGGCTGCCTATGAACTGGGTATAGATGAATATCTCCTCTGGTGTTCCAGCAACACCTATGTTAGAGAAGGAACGGGTATAAGTTTAGATGATGCCCTGTTTACCAGGGAAGAAACTGAAGCTTTCCTTGCTGAACGCGAGGAAGAAAGGAAGGCCAAAGGGCTCGACAATAAAAAGCATTCCGTAAAAGATGCCGCGGAGGAATTTCTGGAAGGCGTTAAAAGAAACCGATGGAAGGATGCATACTTTTATCATTCTACCGGCTTTACTAAAGATCACCGCGATTACGAAGAATGGGCAGAAAGCTGGAGCGCCTCCCTGGAAGACTACGAAATCGCCAGTTACGGGGCTGTGGACGGTAGCCGGGGAGAAGTGGAAGTGAAAGTAAAGTGGGAAGGTGAAGAAGAAGCAAGGAAGGAAGAGTGGGAAGCAATAAAAGAAAACAAGGTATGGAGAGTTATCCCTTCGGAGGAATTTTTAGAAATACTGGTGACCTATGAGGAGGAAGATGAAAACGGGGACAATGAAAACAGGGAAGAAGAAGATAATTAATACCGGACAAATCATTTCATGAAAAAAAGTTAAAGCTGCCTGTGCCGGGTTAAAATAATCCGGCCGGGGTAGCTTTTTTGTTGTATGACAAATAAACCAGGTGCAAGGAGACTAAAGGTATGACTACAGAAGAAGTTCTTGCTCGCCGGCTGGAGGAATCCCCTTATTGGAATTTATTGGGGATGAAGGTGGAAGTTATAAAAGAAGATTATATTGAGTTGATTCTCCCTTTTAGTAATGAATTAAACCAGAGTTTGAAATTAATGCACGGAGGAGCCATAGCTTCTCTGGTGGATGCCGCCGGTGCAGTGATTTTTCTCAGCAAGATGGACTTGCAAAAAGAAACTCTCAGTACTGTAGAGTTAAAGGTAAATTATTTAAACCCGGTAACCATGCAGAAAAGCAGTTACCTGCTGGCCCGCTCTCATGCAGTAAAAATGGGGAAAACCATAGCTGTAAGCCAGGTAGAAGTAAAGGATAATAATAACACCAATATTGCCATAGGTATAGGCACTTACGCTATTTCCAGGTAAAGAACTGTTTTTCTGATGCTTCCGATATTATAAAGGCAGCATCTACGGCCAGGTCAGCAAAATGGGCGCAGCCGTCGGGGCCGCCGCTTATGCTTCGGATTTCTTTACGGTTTGACAGGGAAAGCGTGGTTCCATTAAGGAAAGGAAGCTTGCTTTCGGTTTCGAAACATACGTCGTCCAGGCCCCGGTTCATTTTTCCACGGGCTTCCAGCACGTTAAGGTGGGCAGGGTCAACCCTGCACTGCAGGTGCATTTCGTGAAAAGAATCGCGCAGGGAAGAGGTCACCATCCAGATGTTGTCTGAGGCTTTTTCCAGGTGCGCGTTTTTCTGGCGGCTAAACAGGCAACGCTTCCTGTGCTGGTTGCTTATATAGTGGGAAAAGGACTGTTTTACCCGGTGCAGGTTGCTGTAATAGCGACAGTTGTCTTTGTAAGCCTGATTCCAGAATTGGTCATAATGCTCCAGGCTGTCAAAACCGCGCTCGAGGACAAAAAAACATTCCGACTGCATCACCGCTATTAAAGCTTCCAGTATCATTTTCCGGTAGTAACTCGACTGTTCCGAGGGAACAGGGAGCTGCGTTTCCTTTACCTGTTCAAAAGCCTGGAAACCAATTTCCATACCGGTTATTTCTTTAATTTCGGTGTTTACCCCGGTGTTTACCTTGGTTTTGTCGCTGTTCCAGGCTGTCTCCAGGTATGAAGAAGTAATTTCCAGGCCCGGGAGTGAAGTTTCCAGCTGTAAAAGATCTTCCCGGGTAGTGCTTAAATTGTTTACCTGGACCCGGAGGTGGTTCTCCAGGCGCAGAACTGAAATACTGGTGCCCTGCGAATAAGAAATAATCATGGGTTTATTATTCTCCTTTTAATTAGTATTTTCAAAATACAGTCAAGCATTTGATTTATTTAATAATTCTAAATAATAAGCCTTGAATCCTGCCGGGGTGTATAGCAAATTACTATATATTGTAAATTATGAGCCGTTCATAAAAATTTTTTAAAAAAAATTTAAAGAAATTTTTATAAAACCCGCTAAGTGTGACTGAAGTGTGATGCTTTACTGTTACAATATAATAAAGAGCATTATTTTAAATTTAATTTCCAGGATCATACTATGGCCCAGGTTATTTATGTGTTAAAAGCATTACCGGTTAAGATGGCCTGAGGATTTTGGAGATTTAATTTTTAATTATCAAGCTGTGTTTATTTCAGCTAATCTATTAAATTGAGGAGTGTGAGAAAGTTGTTAAAAGAAAGAGTTGGTTTATTAAAACCGGGCATGACTTATGCTGCAGTAGTATTTATCTTTTTATGTTTGTTTATGGCTGTACCGCAGGGGGAGGCCTCAGATGAACTTATCCCCGATGACGGTTTAAGAAATGCCATAGCGGAGGAGCTGGATATACCCCCGGGTGAGATTACTGAGGAAGAGATGAAAGATTTATCATTACTTATGGCCAATAATAAAGATATAGAAAATTTAGAAGGGCTGGAACACGCAGTTAACTTGAAAGGGCTTCAGCTTTATGGAAACAACATATCTGATGTGGGTCCTCTATCAGGCTTAAACAATCTGGAGGTGCTTGTTTTATTTCGTAATAATATAATTGACGTGGAACCTCTTTCGGGATTGGAAAACTTAAGGACACTTCATCTTTATCGAAATAATATAGACAATGTAGAAGCTCTTTCTGAAATGGAGAACCTGGAATTACTACACCTGCATTATAACGAAATAAGTGATTTGAGTCCTTTAGAAAACATGGGGGAACTGGAGAGGCTGCGCCTGGAAGATAATGAAGTAAGTGATGTACGGCCGCTTAAAGATATGGATAACCTTCAGAAACTTTGCCTTGAAAATAACGAGATAAGTGATATCTGGCCACTTGCTGAACTTAAGCGTTTGGAAAGACTTTACCTTGATGAAAACAGAATTTATACAGGTGAGGGCAGCGAACCTCGAGAGATTATTGAAGCACTAATTGAAGAGGGAGTAGAAGTCACATACGATGACCAGAAGGAAGAACCGCTGGTAAAGTTGGATATAGGGCTTGAAGGTGAAGGAAGCATTAAACCCTCACCTGGAGAACATAATTATGTAGAAGATGGGAAAGCTTCTTTATCCGCTTTTCCTGAAACTGGCTGGGAATTTAAAGAGTGGAAGGGCGATGTAGATAGTAAATATGCCGATATAACGGTAACCATGGATTCTGACAAGGAAATTATTGCAGTATTTAAGGAAGAGGAAGTACCTGAAGAACAAGAATTAACCGTAAATGTGGAAGGAGAAGGGCAAGTAGAGCCGGAAGAAGGCACACACACTTTCCCGCATGGTGAAGAAGTAGAGCTTACCGCTACACCTGCCGATGACTGGCAGTTCGATGAATGGAGTGGAGATATAGAAGGTACCAG